>Ga0181557_1000808_pt1 | contig 37498 bp, 36 predicted proteins | sample 011ome_23_FD_148632 | JGI IMG/M metagenome (GOLD analysis project Ga0181557, IMG submission 148632) | Coastal salt marsh microbial communities from the Groves Creek Marsh, Skidaway Island, Georgia - 011506CT metaG (spades assembly) | ecosystem: Environmental > Aquatic > Marine > Intertidal zone...
TACCCTCCTGGAGCTTGCGCTGCTCTAGGAGCGGATTGCCAAAATGCTCAAGCGTCATTGCGCTCCAGACGCGCGGACGCGTGCGACTTTAGCGGGCTACCTAAAGCGGCCATGTCCCAGGCCCAAAACAGAGCGCCATCAACAAGACCGAGCATGCGGTGTGCTGAGGAATACTCCTTGGCATTCGGTGAGCGCAGCACAGCATCAGTTGCGATGTCAACACGTGCGCCCTTAATCTGCCCAAAGTAGAGCTCTGCAACGCCGCCAGGGTGAATTATCAGGGCCTCAATGTCAAAGCCACCTGCCTTGTTTCTCCAGAGCTCAAGGTCTTCGCGAACGGTTATCGCACTCTCACCGGTTGCCGGCAGCAGACCTGGGCCAGCATCAGATTCGTTTAGTGGTCTGGAGATCATCCAGTAGCCCCGCTCGGACGATACCTCTTTACCCTTAGCGTCCCTCACCACCGACGAGTACTCGAGTTTGCCCGTGGGAAGCGGCGCAAAAGATAGCTCCTGAAAGAACTCAATCTCAGTTGGCACGGCCTCGCCAACGGGATAGGAGACCACTCCCGAACCTTTCCAAGAGCCAATGAGAAAGGCAAAGGGCGTTAGCTCAATCGGGAGGTCCTCCGGAAGGACAAACAACCTAGTTCTGCCCCTTGAAAAGCTTGTATAGGACCAGTGCGGAAATTCCAGCAATCGCAATGGCGGCCAAGATCAGAAGTCCGGTAAATACGAGTTCAATGGCGAGGAGCATGGGTCAATTCTAACTGGCCAAGGTGGCGATGGTGAAAAGCCCGAGAATCATTAGGGTGCCAGCTGAAACATAGACCTGTTGCCTAACGGTGTCCTTGCTCTTTGAAGAAATTAGGTGTTCGAGGCTGACCAAGGCAATTGAAGCGGCTGCGATAGCTCCGAAAGCCGTGTAGCGAGCATCGCCCGATAGAAAAACCATGGAGACCGAGGCACCTACAAAGACCAATACCCAGATAGCAACTATCTGAAACCACTGCCTGCTCACACCAAGCACTCTAGCCAACAGGCGGGTAAAGCTGGGTATCATTTGCTAAGGCGGGAGGCATCTTTATGGCAAACATTCTCTGCATCTCCCCCACGCCCGAGAACCCCCTGCCGCCGCTCGAGGTCTTAGGCCACACCATTCACCTTTCCGACTTTGAGCCGCAGTCTTTGGCAACCGCACCTAGGCATGACATTGCAGTACTTGACTGCCGAGTCAACCTGGTGGCGGCCAGGGCGGTGACAAGAATCATTGGGGCCGCCGGTTGGCAAAAGCCCATGCTCATGGTGGTCGCAGAATCCGGGCTCCCCGCAGTCAGTGCCGAGTGGCAGGCAGCTGATTTCATACTCGATGGTGCCTCGCTGGCCGAGGTGGACGCAAGAATACGGATGTTGCTCGATAGCAAACCTAAGCCGCTAGCCGTTGACAACTCCTCGGGGCTTGTGATCGACCTTGGTACCTACACGGCCAAAATAAACGGGCGAGCGCTGGATCTAACCTTCAAAGAGTTTGAGCTTTTGAGGTATCTCAACGACAACCCCGCCCAGGTTTTCTCTCGGGAGCAGCTGCTGAGCGAGGTATGGGGATACGACTACTTTGGTGGCACCAGAACAGTTGATGTTCACATCCGGCGCCTGAGGGCAAAACTGGGCGAGCACGAGGGGCTCATCGGCACCGTGCGCAACGTTGGTTACCGACTAGATCCCACAGGTAGTTCAATAAATTAACTGTTTCTTGCTCGTTTACCAATAAGTGCAAAGATATCCCCTATGTCAGAAGAGACCACCGCGATTTTCATCCCGCCTAGCGAGCATGAACTTCCCGCAGATCGTTTTTTGGAACGTGAGCTCAGCTGGCTAGATTTCAACCAAAGGGTTCTTGAACTTGCCGAGGATGAGACCATCCCGCTTCTGGAAAGAGTCAACTACCTCTCAATCTTTGCCTCGAACCTGGACGAATTCTTTATGGTCCGAGTTGCCTCGCTAAAGCGAAGGATTGCAACGGGTATTGCGGTGCCATCACCTTCTGGGCTAAGTCCCCAAGAGGTGTTGCAGCAGATTGCCGATCGCACGCGCGAGCTCCAGAGCCGTCATGCTGAGCTCTTTGCAACCAAGGTTTCAAAAGAACTAGCTGAGAGAGACATCCAAGTGGTGCACTGGTCAACTTTGACCGAGGAGGAAAAGCAGGAGCTCCACTCATATTTCTCATCCCAGGTTTTCCCTGTACTGACCCCGCTTGCCGTTGACCCAGCTCACCCTTTTCCCTATATCTCAGGGCTCTCCCTCAACCTCGCAGTTGTGCTGAGAAACCCCAAGACCCAAGCGGAGCACTTCGCTAGGGTCAAGGTCCCTCCGCTGCTGCCAAGATTCGTCATCGTCCCTGGCTCAACATCTAGGTATGTGCCTTTGGAAGATGTCATGGGTGAATTCATTGGAGAGCTCTTTCCTGGCATGGAGGTGCTCAAGCACCACACCTTCCGCGTCACGAGAAACGAAGATCTCGAGGTCGATGAGGATGAGGGTGAGAATCTTCTTGTCCAGCTCGAGAAAGAGCTCCTAAGAAGAAGGTTTGGACCCCCTGTCAGGCTCGAGGTTGCAGAGGACATTGACCCACAGGTTCTCTCTTTGTTGCAGCGCGAGCTTGACATGAATGAGCAGGATGTCTTCCCACTCCCCGAGCCTCTTGACCTCACGAGCCTGAGCGCATTTGCCTTCTTGCCAATTCCTGAATTGCACTTTGAGAAGCACCAGATAACTACCAACCGCTACCTCGAGGCGGATGAGGATGAGGCTGCAGACATCTTTGCCTCCCTCCGCGAGCGAGAGGTGCTGGTGCATCACCCCTATGAGTCTTTTGCAACCAGCGTGCAGGCTTTCTTAGAGCAGGCTGCTGATGACCCTCAGGTGTTGGCAATAAAGCAAACCCTCTACCGCACCTCGGGTGACTCTCCGATTGTCGATGCGCTCATCGATGCTGCGGCAGCAGGCAAGCAGGTGCTGGCTCTTGTTGAGATCAAGGCGAGGTTTGACGAGCAAAACAACATTGGCTGGGCTAGGAAGCTAGAAAGTGCCGGAGTCCACGTGGTCTACGGGCTTGTTGGGCTAAAGACCCACTGCAAGCTCTCGCTCGTAATCCGTCAAGAGGGTGATCAGCTCAGGCGCTACTGCCACGTTGGCACTGGTAACTACAATCCGAAAACTGCCAGGTATTACGAGGATCTCGGACTCTTGACCGCAAGACCGCAGGTAGGCGAAGACCTCTCGCAGCTTTTCAACCTGCTCTCTGGCTACGCAAGCGAACCTACCTATAAGTCCCTGCTGACCTCTCCCGTTGGGGTTCGAGAGGGCCTGACCATGCGTATCAGACGCGAGGCTCAGCTGTTTAGCGAGGGCAAGCCGGCAAGGATTGCCCTCAAGCTCAACTCTCTTGTTGACGAGCAGATCATTGATGAGCTTTACCTAGCCGCTAAGTCAGGAGTACCCATTGACATCCTCGTTAGGGGAATGTGTGCGCTGAAGCCTGGGGTGCCCGGGCTGAGCGAGAGCATTCGAGTTCACTCGGTGCTGGGACGCTACCTCGAGCACTCAAGAATCTTCTACTTCGAAAATGACGGTGACCCAGATGTCTTCATAGGTTCGGCCGACATGATGCACAGAAACCTAGATAGGCGCGTGGAGACTCTCGTCAAGCTTGTGCAGACCGACCAGATCCAAGATCTGAGGGCAATCATGGACCTTGGTATGAGTGGGAACGTGGCAACCTGGGTGCTGGGGGCTGACGGGCTTTGGAGCCGCCGAGGTGTAGATGCCGATGGGGTGCCCCTTCCTGACATGCAGGATGAGCTAATGAAAGTAGTGCTCAATAAAAAGAGGGTTCGTTAGTGACGGTTTACGCAGCAGGTGTCATTTGCTGGCGTGAGGCGGGTGAGGACATTGAGGTGCTTCTTGTCCACCGCGAGCAATACGACGATTGGGCCTTCCCCAAAGGTAAGCAGGATAAGGGCGAATTCTTGCAAGAGACCGCAGTGCGAGAAGTCGAAGAGGAAGCAGGCGTAAAGGTCCGTCTCGGGAGAAAGCTCGACATAATTCAATACAAGGTTGGCAAAGGCGAGGACAAGTTTGTTAGCTACTGGGCCAGCAAGGTTTCAAAGAAGGCAATGGCTCGGTCAAAGTTCAAGCCCAACAAGGAAATTGCTGGAATCGAATGGCTTTCTTCTCAGGAGGCAATGAAACGGCTGAGCTATGAGCATGATCAAAAACTTCTTTCACAGGTCATTGAGCTTCATAAAAAGGGTGAGCTAGAGACCCGAGCTCTCGTGCTACTTCGCCACGCGGTAGCAACCCCTCGAGATCAGTGGGACGGAGAAGAGGCCAAGCGGCCGCTACTTCCCGAGGGCCAAAAACAGGCAAAGCGATTGGTCAAGCTCCTTGATGCCTACGGCCCCAAACGTCTCGTCACCAGTCCTTGGACCAGGTGCAAAGACACCGTCAAGCCTTATTCCAAGTACCGCAAGCGCACACTGATACTTCGATCCCAGTTGACCGAGCTGCGAAGTGCGCTGAACCCAAAAAAGACCAAGGATGCTGTCGAGGATCTCTTTGATCAAAAGGCCAGTGCCTTGCTCTGCTCTCACAGGCCAGCCCTCCCAACCATCACTATGACTCTCGCGTCAAGGGCAGAGGGTGCTGTCAAGTCGTCAATCCTGGAGGCAACGACACTGAGTCCCGGTGAGTTTGTCGTGATGCGTTTCTCAATGGGCAAGAAGCCGCGATTCGTCGATGCCGAGAGAGTCTCCTGGACGGTCAAGTAACAATTCACTGGCTGTTTACTTAGTGTCTAATACAAGTTTCCAACCGCGACTTAGCTTTACCTTGCCTAACCGAATTAGAAAGGTGTGCAATTGTCCAAACTGATTAAGCTAACCGCCTTTGCGGGAGCAAGTGTGCTTGTGCTAGCCGGCTGTGCGGCCAACGAAGCGGAGCAGCCTGCAACATCAAATCCGACCTCAACTCAGTCCTCGACTGATGGATCACCCGCAGAGCTAAGCGGAACCCTGGATGGATCTGGAGCATCTTCAATGGCCGCGGGCCAGGAGGCATGGGTTGCAGCTTTCCAGACCGCGAACCCTGGTGTAACCGTGAACTACAACCCAACCGGTTCCGGCACGGGTCGTGACCAGTTCGAGCAGGGACTTACCTTCTTCACAGGCTCTGACGCCTACTTCAAAGACGAAGAGCTTGCAACCAACCACCCGAACTGTGCGGGTGACACAGCTGCAGTCTTCGAATTTCCGATTTGGATATCGCCAATTGCCGTGATTTTTAACCTCGATGGCATTGAAAACCTAAACATGACTCCAGCTACCATCGCCAAGATTTTTTCGGGCCAGGTAACAAACTGGAGCGACGCCGAGATTCAGAGCGCAAACCCTGGTGTTTCCCTTCCTGACCTGGCAATCACCTACGTTCACCGTTCCGACGAGTCAGGCACATCCGAAAACTTCACCGATTGGCTCGCCAAGGCAGCACCGAGTGCCTGGGTTGACACTGCCGGAGCCCCACTTGGCGCTATAGAGACCTGGCCATCAGACGTTGCTGGTGAGGGAGCCCAGGGAACATCTGGTGTAGTTGCAGCCGTTGCCGCTGGTAATGGAACCATTGGCTATGCCGACGCCTCGCGTGCCGGCGACTTAGGAACTGTCGCTGTGGGTGTTGGTGAAAACTTCGTCCCCTTCAGCCCCGAGGCTGCAGCAAAAATTGTTGATGTCTCTGAGGTTGTTGAGGGCAGGCCCGACACATCTCTGGCCTACGAGCTAAGGCGTGACACCACCGAAAGTGGCGTTTACCCGGTAGTCCTCGTTTCCTACCTACAGGGCTGCATGGACTATGTTGACGACTCCAAGGGTGAGCTTGTAAAGGCCTATGCCAACTTCCTGATTAGCGAAGAGGGACAGGGAGTTGCGGCCGCAGCTGCCGGATCTGCGCCAATTTCATCAGCACTCCGCGAGAAGGCCCAGACCATCTTGGACTCAGTGGAATAAGTTCGATAAAACAGTCAAAAAGGCTGGCCCAGTCTCCTAATCTAAAGAGTGGAGACTGGGCCTCCAACTTCTAAGTCAATTCAACTAACCGAAGGCAAGTAAATGGCAGCCACCGAATCGAAGAAGTCGGTCACCCGTCTCGGGGATCGAATCTTCTCTCGGACAGCCACTTTTGCGGGTGCAAGCATTCTCTTGACCCTTGCGGCTGTTGCCTTCTTCCTTTTCCTGCAGGCTTGGCCAGCACTTCTTCCAGACGCAGATTTTGGCGGTAAGGCCGATGATGGGCCTTTGGCGTACGTGGCTCCTTTTGTATTTGGAACCCTCTACGGCTCTGTTATCGCCCTGGCTATTGCCACCCCGCTTGCAGTCGGTATCGCTCTCTACATCTCCCACTACGCTCCGCGCAGGTTCTCCCAGGCCCTCGGTTACGTGGTTGATCTACTGGCGGCTATTCCCTCAGTGGTCTACGGACTCTGGGGCATTCTGGTTTTGGCGCCTTTTTTGACTCCGAGCTACCAGTGGCTGAACGAGAACCTGGGCTGGATCCCGTTCTTCGAGGGTCAAGTCTCCGCCACCGGCAGAACAATGCTGACGGTCGCAATCGTGCTCTCAATCATGATTCTTCCAATCATGGCAGCGCTGATTAGGGAGGTCTTTCTTCAGACACCGAAGCTTCACGAAGAGGCCGCGCTTGCACTTGGCGCCACGCGCTGGGAAATGATCAGAATGGCCGTCCTGCCTTTCGGTCGACCAGGAATCATCTCTGCGATGATGCTTGGGCTCGGAAGGGCCTTGGGAGAGACTATGGCGGTAGCCATGGTCCTCTCACCAGCATCTGTTATTAGCTTTGCCCTTCTTACCTCTCAAAACCCAAACACTATTGCGGCCAACATTGCGCTGCAGTTCCCCGAGTCGGGAGGCGACTATCGCTCGATGCTCGTGGGAACCGGTCTAATGCTCTTCCTAATCACCATGGCAATCAACATGGTGGCGAGGTACATAATCAGCCGAAGAGCAGAATTTTCGGGGGCCAACTAATGAGCGCCGTGACCTCATCGCTTCAGGCTTCTGCCTCACTACCTCGCTGGTATAACCCAGCAGCCTTGCTGGGTTCCTTTTCCCTTGCTCTAGCCTCAATGACCCTGTCGGGTTTTGAGGACGAGGCAGGCAATCTAAACCTCGCGGCAGTTATAGTCATCGGCTACCTGCTTTACATGGCCATCACCTTCGTCGTATCACGTGCCGTCGAGGGAAGGCGCAAGTCAGTGGACCGAATGGTTACGGGCTTGGTCACCGCTGCCTTCACGCTCGCGGTCATACCTCTGCTCTCCCTCACTTACACAGTGGTTTCAAATGGTCTTGCAAGACTCGATGCCACTTTCTTCTCAAACTCCATGCGCAACATCGTTGGTGAGGGCGGCGGAGCTCTCCATGCCATCGTGGGGACTCTTGAGTTGACAGGTATCGCCACGCTGATCTCGGTTCCAATTGGCATTATGACCGCGATCTATCTGGTCGAGTACGGCAGAGGAAGACTTGCCAAATTGGTCACGTTCTTTGTGGACGTCATGACAGGGATTCCCTCAATCGTTGCTGGACTGTTCGCCTTTACTCTGTTCCTGGTGGTTCTTGGGCCGGCGAACGCAATCAATGGTCTTGCGGGAGCAGTCTCGCTGAGCGTGCTGATGGTTCCGGTGGTAATCCGAGCAACCGAGGAGATGCTGAAGATTGTTCCCAACGAGCTGCGTGAGGCCTCCTACGCACTCGGTGTTCCAAAGTGGCTAACAATCATCAAGGTCGTAATTCCAACCGCCCTTGCGGGGATCGCAACTGGCGTGATCATTGCTATCGCTCGCGTAATTGGTGAAACCGCACCCCTGCTTCTGGCGGCCGGTTTCACCGCGTCAATGAACTACAACCCGCTTAGTGACAAGATGATGACCCTGCCAGTCTTTGTGTTTACATCTTTTGCAAATCAGGGAGTAGATACTCAGGCCTACATCGACCGCAGCTGGGCTGGTGCTCTCACGCTGATGATAATCGTGATGGTGCTGAACCTAATTGCCCGAATAATTTCTAGAGTCTTTTCACCGAGGGGATAGCCATGTCAAAGCGAATCGAACTGAGAAACCTCAATGTCTACTACGGCAGCTTCTTGGCAGTCGAGGACATCAACATGGTCATCGAACCCCGCGCCATCACCGCATTCATTGGCCCCTCGGGCTGCGGAAAGTCGACCCTGATTCGAACCCTGAACAGGATGCACGAGGTAATCCCCGGAGCCTATGTGCAGGGCGAGCTGACCATGGATGGCGAGAACATCTACGCCCCCGAGGTCGACCCAGTAAAAGTGCGTCGTCAGGTTGGCATGGTATTTCAAAGACCCAACCCCTTCCCCACCATGTCAATCAAGGACAACGTTCTTTCCGGCTACAAGCTCAATAACAGCAAAATGAGCAAGACCGAAGCTGATGAGATTGCAGAAAAGGCGCTCGTTGGAGCGAATCTCTGGAACGAGGTAAAAGACAGGCTGGAACGCCCTGGATCATCACTTTCCGGAGGTCAGCAACAGCGCCTCTGCATCGCAAGAGCAATCGCGGTTGAGCCAGATGTGATTCTGATGGACGAGCCGACATCAGCTCTTGACCCAATCTCAACGGCTGCCATCGAAGACCTCGCTGTAGAGCTCAAAGATAAGTTCACGGTGGTAATCGTCACCCACAACATGCAGCAGGCATCTCGCATCTCCGACCAAACAGCATTTTTCAACATTGCCGGCACCGGTATGCCAGGCAAGCTAATCGAATACGACAAGACCGAGAAGATTTTCTCAAATCCAACCCAAAAACAGACCGAGGACTACGTATCCGGTCGCTTCGGCTAGAAACAAAACTCCCAAAGTTGCTGTTAGCCCTCTCATGATTGAGACGGTGACCTCGGACCTAAAGGTTCTTAGATCCAAAGATAAGAAGCCTGCGCGCGTGCTGGTCACCGGTGCCACAGGATATGTCGGCGGCAGACTGGTTAGGGAACTGGTTTCCCACAATTACCGAGTCAGGGTCTTGGTTCGCGATGCCCACAAACTTCAGGACTATCCGTGGCGCGATCAGGTGGAGATCGTTGAGGGCGATGCCCTAGACCCAGAGGCCCTGAATATTGCCCTTCAGGACATAGACCTCGCCTACTACATGCTCCATGCGCTCATGGTTTCAAAGAACTTCGAGCAGATGGAGGAGGACCTCGCCCGTAACTTTGGAAAACTAGCAAAGCAAAACGGCGTGAAGAGAATCGTTTATCTGGGCGGCATCACCTCATCCGATGACTCCCTCTCTCCCCACATGTCAGCCCGGGCAAAGACCGGTGAGATCCTCCGCTCGAGTGGAGTGCCAACAATCGAGCTTCGAGCTGGTGTCGTGATTGGCTCCGGCTCAGCCTCATTTGAGATGCTCCGCCACCTAACCGAGAGACTGCCGATCATGGTGACTCCAAAGTGGCTCAAGAACAGAATCCAGCCGATAGCGGTTCGAGATGTCCTTAGATACCTAATTGGGTCGGCCACCATCGACAAGAAGATCAACGACGTCTTCGACATCGGCGGACCCGATGTCTTTACCTACATGGAGATGATGCAGATCTATGCCGAAGTCGCGGGTCTGAGAAGGCGCATCATCCTGCCGCTTCCCGTGCTAACTCCCAGGCTTGCCTCGGGCTGGATTGGCCTTGTAACGCCTGTTCCGGTGACACTCGCTAAGAGACTGGTGGCATCACTGAAGCATGAGGTGGTAGCCAAGGATGACCGAATCAGAGAGTTGGTTCCCGACCACAAAGACGGCTTGACCGACTTTCGCAAGGCCGTCTCCCTAGCACTCACAAGAATTAAGCAGCTCGATGTTGAGACCAGGTGGTCAAACGCTCTGACCCCCGGAACTCACTCCCAACCGCTTCCCACCGACCCGGATTGGGCTGGAGGGTCGCTGTATGTGGACAAGCGTCAGTACGAATCAGACGACAGTCAGGCAGACATCTGGAAGCGGATTGAATCCATCGGAGGCCAAAACGGCTACTCCACCGCAACCTGGGCCTGGGAGCTTAGAGGTTTGATGGATCGGGTCGTTGGTGGCGTAGGCCTCCGTCGAGGCCGACGTGACCCCAACCAACTTCGCGAGGGTGAGGCGCTCGACTTTTGGAGAGTGGAGGAGATTCAAAGACCCGCTCTTCTAAGGCTGCGTGCCGAAATGAAACTCCCAGGGCTTGCGTGGCTTGAGTTCAAAGTTAGCGAGACGCCAGAGGGCAAGTCACTAGTTACTCAGCGTGCGCTGTATCACCCGAGGGGACTATTTGGCCACATCTACTGGTGGATGGTCTTTCCAATGCACGGAATCGTATTTCCCTCCATGGCAACAAAGATGGCTGGGAGCAGCGCCAAAAAATTCGTCGAACACTAGTCTTTCTCAGTGACTAAAACCCGCCTAGCCGTTATTGCGCTGCTGGGCGTTGGCTTTACCTGGGGTGCTGCCTTTGTTCTGATGAAGGATGCAATCGAACAGCAGCCCTACATGGACTTCCTTGCGACAAGATTCACCATCGCCGCGATCGCAATGGTGCTTCTTCGACCAAGACTTGCTTTGGCATTCAAATCAGGTGATGTCAAATTTGGCGGGCTAATCGGTGTCGTGCTGGCCTTCGGCTACATCACCCAGACCATAGGTCTAGAGCTCACTACGGCCGCGACAAGTGGCTTTCTCACTGGTCTCTATGTGATTCTCACTCCGCTGATTGCCTGGCTATTTGTGAGGCAAAAGGTCAGTAAGAGGGTCGTAATAGGTCTGACAATGGCAATGTTGGGGCTTGGCATATTTTCAGGCGCTGCAACAAACATCGAGTTCCAGGTTGGTCAGATTTGGCTGGTGGTCTGCGCGGTTCTCTACGCAGTCCATATCCTCCTGCTCGGACACTACGGCAAGGGAAGGTCTTCCTATCGCTTTGCGATGCTGCAGATTACCTTCGCTGCAATTGTTACCTGGGGTTTTGCATTACTAGATGGCTACCAACCGCCGCCAAATGCGGAGGTGTGGTTTGCGATTCTATTTACAGCGCTTCTTTCCACAGTGCTCGCTTTCTGGGTTCAGACCTGGGCGCAAACTCTTATCGAACCCTCAAGAGTTGCACTGCTGATCACCAGCGAGGTTATTTTCACTGCCATCATCGCGGTGTTTGTTGGTCAGGAGCCTTTGACACTGGCAATCATCTTTGGTGGCGGACTGCTCTTTTCGGCAATGCTGGTGGTTGAGTGGCCTTCGAAGCGCCCGGAGACCCCGCTAGAGCCCCAGCTCCACGAGTAGGTTCTGTAGCTTCTTGTTAGAAGCAAGCTCCTTTTCACTTCTCGCCATCATCACCGGCAGTCTTCTTCGAAGCAGATCGGAACGAGTCACTACCTCTTCGTGCTGAGCGACATACCTCAGCTCCTGAGCAGTTATCCCAAGGCCGTCAAAGAGGTCTTCGAGCTTCTCCTTACCAATTACCTCAAATGCTCTCTGGCCGTGACGACGCCAGAGTCCAGAGGCAATTAGGTCCACGTCGCCCTTGGTCTGAGCAGCGACCCTGGCAAAGAACTCGGTTTTGCGCTCTTGGGAACCCTCACCGAACCAGGTTCCTGGATCCTCTAGCTTCATGCCAAAGCCCTTGAGCTCGTCAATAACCTCTTCCCCCACATTGAGGCAGTCCGTCAGTTTGCCTCCAAGGATGGTTACGACTCTCTTGTCCCGGTTTGCCTCAATTGCATGCTTGCGGCTCAGTGCGTGCCAGTCTTGGTTGCTGCCGCTTTCGCCGCTCTCTACGACTAAGGGTCTAACCCCAGAGCGATCCGCAACTATTTGATCCTCGGTAATTGGCTCGGCCAGCTCTAGCTGGGCATTGATTTGCCTCAGAACAAACTCGATATCTTCCTTGTTTGTCTTTGTCTCTGGCTTTTCCACTCGGGTGTCTGTCGTGCCGATCATGGAGCGGTCGCCCATGGGGAGAACGTAAAAGAGCCTGCCCTCTTCATCCCAGAAGGCAAGGACCTGGTACTTCTCTGTGAGCTTGCGGTTGAGAATCAGGTGGATGCCCTTGGAAAAGACGAGTCCCGCCTTGGTTTTGGAGCCGAGGAGCGAAGACACATTCTGCGCGTAGGGTCCCGCGGCATTCACAACGCTATTGGCAGTGACTGTGGTGGTTTTTCTACCTGATTTCAAAGTTAGCTCCCACTCCCCTTGGAACTTGGCGGCAATGAGCTCGGTGTAATTTCTTACGTCCGCGCCCCTTGACTTGGCGTGGCGAATGAAGTCATAGACAAATCTGCTGTCGTTGTCAGGCAGCTGAGCATCGAAGTACTTGACGGCCTTACGACCAGTAATCAGGTTTGGCTCCAGCTCCTTGGCCTTTTTGGCCGAGTAAGTCGAGGGGGGCGTAGTTCCCAAAAGGCCAATTGCCCAGTAGAACAATGTGCCGAAGGCTCCAAGAAGCCTGCCAAACGGAGCTGTCGGTCCGAGAGAGGCCAAAAAGCCAATCTCTTTGATCTGGTTTGGGTAGGCGCGCATGAGCTTGTTTCTTGCCAGACAAAGCTTGAATACGAGCCAGAACTCGTAGGTCTGTAGGTACTTGATGCCTCCCCAAACCAGGTTGGAGGACTCCTGCGAGGTGAAACCGGCGAAGTCTCCCTTATCGACTAGGAGCACCTTCTGACCGGCAGCGCTCAGCGCCGCTGCCGCTACCGCTCCGTTGATTCCGGCTCCGATAATGGCAACGTCAAACTGTTCGATTTTGTTCGATTTGGTTTGATTTTGTTTGGCCACAGTGAAAGCATAAACGCCAAAGATTTAGTTTTTGTTCCGCACACATTTCAAGGAGGAAATTGATGTCGATTCTTTCTATCGATGCTGGCACCACCGGTGTCACAGCTCTCATCATCTCCGGCTCAGGCGAGATCCTTTCTCGTGGCTATACCGAATTTGAGCAGCACTTTCCTCAGCCCGGCTGGGTAGAGCACGACCCTGAGCAGATCTGGCAGGCCACCCTGAGCTCTGTCAAAAGCGCGGTCCAGGGCCACAGTGAAAAACCAACCTGCATCGGCATCACCAACCAACGTGAGACCGCAGTCATCTGGGACAGAGAAACCCTCAGCTCTCCAACCAAGGCAATCGTCTGGCAGGACCGCCGAACCTCAGTGTTCACAGAAGAGCTTCAGCAAAAGAACCAGGGCGATTGGATTCGAAAGCGCACCGGTCTCAACATCGACCCCTACTTCACCGCTAGCAAGTTCTTGTGGTGGCAGCGAAACCACCAAGAGATCTGGACAGGGGTCGACTCAGGAAAGTATTTCCTCGGCACCATCGACAGCTACCTCGTCGCGCGGATCTCCGGTGGCGCCTCACACATCACCGATGCCTCAAATGCCTCCAGAACCCAATTGATGAGCCTAATCACCGGCGACTGGGACGACGAGCTGCTTGAGACCTTCGGAATTCCAAGATCGGCACTTCCAAGCATCACGCCCTGTTGGGGGCAACTCGCAACAAGCAATGCCGAGCACTTTTTAGGCCTTGAGCTTCCAATTACAGGAATGGCCGGGGATCAACAGGCAGCACTATTTGGCCAGACCGGATTTGATCTGGGTGCCTCGAAGTGCACCTACGGAACAGGCGCCTTCATCCTCACTAACACCGAGGAGGAGATCGTTATCAGCGACCACGGTCTGCTGGCAACGGTTGCCTGGATGAGTCCCGACAGGAAGATCACCTACGCCTCAGAGGGCTCCGTCTTTGTCGCGGGCGCAGCAGTTCAGTGGCTTCGTGACAAGCTTCAAATTATTGACAGCGCGCCCGCAGTCGAAGACCTTGCAAAAAAGGCGGGGACCAGCGATGGCGTTGTATTTGTTCCGGCACTGACCGGCCTTGGCGCACCATTTTGGAACCCAGACGTCAGGGGAAGCCTGCTTGGCATCACGAGAGGTTCGACCAGTGCAAACCTTGCCTATGCGACCCTCGAGGCAATTGCCTTTCAGGTCAAGGCGGTTGTTGATGCGATGGCCGAGGATGCGGGCAAGAGCATCGCAGAGCTGAGGGTCGATGGCGGTGCCGCTGCAAACGACACCATGATGCAAATTCAGGCAGACCTGATCGGGGCAAAGGTCGTTCGGGCCAAAAACCTAGAGTCGACCGGTTTTGGTGCTGGCTTACTCGCGGGTCTCGGCTCAGGCATTTGGGGCTCCATGGACGAGCTCAGACAGCTAAATCCTGCAAGGCAGGAGTTTGCTCCATTAGCCGACCGTGGAGCATCCTATGAGCGCTGGCTAGAGGCGGTAGAGGTAACCAGCAAGTTCTAAGCTTGAAACATGTATGACCCTCAGTCGAAGCTTGCCGCTCAGTCACTTAGCGCAGGCTACTCGGCTGATGCAATCATCAAGGACCTAGATCTAGAACTACCTGGCGGATCGATTACGGCCGTGGTTGGGGCCAATGGAGCCGGCAAGAGTTCGCTGCTGAAGGCGCTAGCGAGAAAAATCAAGGCCTCGAGCGGAGCGGTGCTCCTAGATGGGGTCTCGATCACCTCGCTAACCAAAGCGCAGGTTGAAGGCAGCATCGGATTTTTGGGCACCATCCCCGCAACAAAGAATAATGAAACGGTTTTTGACTTGGTTGCAAGAAGCGCGATGCTCGCCAATCAAATTTCCAGGGTTAGCCCCAGGGTCAAAAGCGAGATTGACCAAATCCTTGCCAGGACCTCGCTAACTCCCCATGCCGCTAAAAAGATTGGTGAGCTGTCCTCAGGCTTTAGGCAGGTAGCGGTAATTGCGGCAGCTCTCGTGAAAAACCCCCAGGTATTGCTGCTGGACGAGCCAACGAATTCACTCGACTACTCACACCAGCTTCAGGTGATAAACCTGCTCTCTTCCCTAAAGAGAGAGCGCGGGATGACAATCGTGGCAGTGATTCACGACCTCAATCTCGCGGCTAGATTTGCCGATCAGATTGTCGTCCTAAAAGATGGCGAGATTATCGCTCAGGGAGCTCCAGGTGACGTGATAACTCCCAACAACCTGGCAACAGCTTTCAGCATTCTGGCCCGAGTTATTGAGGATCCAGTTGCAAAGACACCGGTAGTGATACCGATTCGCCAACTTGGCTAGTAGGCATTTCCCAGCTTTAGGGACATAATAAGAACGTAGTTCACCAAGTGAAGGCGCAGTTACTAGCAGTGACGCCAAAGAGGCTTGCGCATACTTGTGAATGAGGGCAAGGACTGGGCCCGCTATCAAAATCGGTCAACTCGTTTGGTTGTGAAACTAATGCGTATCTTGCTCATTGGAGCAGGCGGAGTTGGCGATGCAATCGTCAAAATCGCCGCTGGTCGTAATTTCTTTGAAAAACTAATTGTCTCCGACTATGACCTCGAAAGAGCTCAGCGGAGCGTCGACTGGGTGGCACAGTGGCACCCAGATATCCCATCTGACAAGTTTGAGGCAGCTCATATTGACGCCTCGGACTCTGCCAAGGTTGCAGAGCTTGCAAAAAAGCATGCTGCGACACACATAGTAAATGCCGTAGAGCCGAAGTTCGTGCAGAGCATCTTTCAGGGTGCGCTGGACGCCGGGGCTAACTATATGGACATGGCAATGAGCCTGTCTCATCCTGACAAGGATGACCCTTTTAGCAAGCCCGCTGAGAAACTGGGTGACTGGCAGTATGCCAAGCACCAGGAGTTTGAAAAGGCTGGCCTACTGGCCCTCGTTGGCACCGGAGCAGAGCCTGGAATCTCAAACATCTTTGCCCGCTATGCAGCGGACCACCTCTTTGGTGAGATCGATGAGATTACTGTTTTGGATGGTGGAAATCTCATTGTCGAAAACGACGAGGGCGAAGAGATTTTTGCCCCCTCATTTTCGATCTGGACGGTGATTGAGGAGTGCCTCAACCCACCGCTTATCTGGGAGAAGGAGCGTGGTTGGTTCACAACCAAGCCGTTCTCCGAGCCCGAGCTCTTTGAGTTCCCCGGCGGCATTGGTCCGATTAAGTGCGTCAATGTCGAGCACGAGGAAGTGAACATGCTGCCTCGAACGATGGAAGCAAGGCGTGTGAACTTCAAATACGGACTCGGCTCCGAGTTCATCAGCGTGCTCAAGACCCTCCACGCCCTTGGGCTAGACAAGGTAAACCCGGTCTGGGTGCGTTCAAAGTCCGGTCGTGCTCAGGTTTCCCCCAGAGACCTAGTCGCAGCCGTACTTCCCGACCCCGCCTCACTTGTGGAGCGAATGACTGGCAAGACCTGTGCTGGAACGCTGGTAACCGGTAAGGACAAGGAGGGTAATCCACGTGCTTCCTACCTGTACCACATCGCCGATACCGAATGGACTGCGGAGGAGTTCGATGCCCAGGCCGTGGTCTGGCAGACAGCACTGGTTCCGGTGATAGCCCTGGAGCTCTTGGAGCGTGGCGACTGGCAGGCGACTGGTGTACGCGGTCCCGAAGAGTTCGACGCAAAGATCTTTTTGGACACGATGGTTAATGAATACAAGCAGGCCTGGGAGATTCAGGATCGCAACCCTGAGAATCCGAGCGTTATCGACGACGACTGGGAATAAGACGGTAGTCCCCTGGGGTTTATGGGATAAAATCCAATAAATAGCCCCAGGGATTACTCTCAGCCAATGTTCAGTTGAGTTTCCTAGGGTTAGAGTCCTAACAAGGAGAACTGTGAAGATTTCGAAGCGTTGGATGCCAGCGGTAATAACTCCTGCCGTGATAGCGGCTATCTCGCTGGTTCCGCTTCAGGCGAGCGCCGTTGATCTGCCAGATATGAGCGCTGAAGAGCTCATGGTCATGATGATGGACGCAAAGCCCACCGAGTTCTCGGGAACAATTCTGAAGACCAGCAACCTAGGCCTTCCGGCATTGGAGCTGAGCTCTATGGTGTCCGAAGAGGATGCTGAGCGCATGCGCGAGAAGATGCCCGAGGAGTTTGCAGACTTCGCTCCAGAGGTAATCGAGCAAAATCTACTGACCGAGGCCATGGAGCTGGTGACCGGTGAGCACCGGGTGCGCGTGTTTGTCGGCGAGACCGGCATGCGTGCGCAGATTTTGGACATGATGGCCCAGCGCGATCTCATTGTCTCTGGAAACACAATCTGGAGCTATGACTCTCGCGAGCAAGTCGCTATGTATGCAGAACTTGACGAGGAGAAGCTAGCTGAGGGCAAGGTAACCGCCGAGGCAGAGTTGAACGCCTACATCGCAGAGCTCGGCCTAGACCTAACCGACCCACAGGCAGTAGCCGAATATTTGATGAGCCAGGTTGGTGACAGCTCTGAGGTAACGGTCGGAACCGATCACTACCACGCTGGGCGCACCGCCTACCAGCTGATCGTGACCCCAAACAGCGATGTTTCGCTGGTTGACTCAATCGTTGTTTCGGTTGACTCCGAGACAGGCATGCCGCTGGCACTCAGCGTCTACTCGACAGAGCAGGCAGAGGCGGCAATGGAGGTTGGCTACGAGAGCATCAGCTTTGCAGACCAGGACGAGAGCCTATTTAGCTTCACTCCCCCAGCTGGCACCGAGATTGTTGACCTGAATGAAATTGAGGAACAGAAGCAGGATCTTGAGATGTGGATGGACATGAAAGAGATGGAGTCTCTCGAGGAGAAGCCAGAACCGGTCATGATCGGCGAGGGCTGGGACACTGTTGTGCACATGCCAGCAGGAGAAAAGACACTTGAAGAGATGGGTGGTCAGCTCTTGCAACCACTTATGACGCCGGTCGCAGGTGGCATGCTCCTTAGCACGCCGCTGATGAACGTCTTTAAGACCGATTCGGGCGATGTTTACGCTGGCGCAGTGAGCGTTCAGCACCTGTTTGACATAGCAAAGTAGTTTCTATGGCACAACAGCTGGCAATTGAGACCAGTGGTCTAACGAAGCGCTTTGGTGACCAGAAGGCAGTCAACTCGATAAGCCTCGAGGTTCCAAGCGGTTCGGTATTTGGCTTCCTGGGTCCCAATGGATCCGGAAAAACCACAACCATTCGCATGCTGCTTGGACTAGCTGAGGCTAGTGAGGGAGAAATCAAACTCCTCGGCACCGAGATACCAAAGGACCTCGAGAAGGCCCTCCCGAGAGTTGGGGCCCTTGTCGAAGGTCCTGCCTTCTATCCGTTTATGTCCGGACGCAACAACCTTCTCCGAATTGATGCGGCTGACAGGTTCAGCGATGCCAGCACCAGAATTCAAAGAGTCGAGGCGGCACTGGATCGAGTCGGGCTTCACAACGCAGGCAACAAGAAGGTCCACGCCTACTCACTTGGAATGAAGCAGCGTTTGGGCCTTGCCAATGCTCTGCTGAAACCCAGAGACATCTTGGTGCTCGACGAGCCGACAAACGGACTAGATCCTCAGGGAACCCGAGAGGTCAGAAACCTCATTCGCTCACTCTCCGCCGAGGGCATCACGATTTTCCTCTCCTCCCACCTGCTCAGCGAGATAGAGATGCTGTGTAGCCATGTGGCTGTGATGAGCGCGGGCAAGATTATTGCTCAGGGGCTTATCGAAGACCTCAGGAATGAGGAGCCAACCCGCCTCATTCTCAAAACCGATGACATTGACGCAGCTGTCGAGACGTTGAAGGCAAATCGAATTGGTAAAGCCAAGATTCTCGGCGACCAGATCACTTGTGAGGTAGACCCCGCCCTCGATGTCGCAAGCCTGAACGCAAAGCTAGTAAGAAAAAAGGTCTCGGTTAAGGAGATCAGGCTTCAGCGCTCTAGCCTCGAAGAGAAGTATGTGAAGCTCACGGGAGAGGGGTTTGAAGTTGTTCGCTAAGGCCCTAGGCATAAGGCTTTTCCTCTCAGAGCTCAAGGTCATGTTCACTCGTCGCCGCACCTGGGCGATGCTGGCTGCGATCGCACTGATTCCCATTTTGTTGGCAGTAGCAGTTGCACTCTCATCGGAGCGCCTAGCACCAGGTGAAGGCCCGCCGTTCTTGGCTCAGGTCACACAAAACGGGCTTTTTACTGGCTTCACGGCCATGCTGCTGGCCCTGCCACTGTTCTTGCCGCTCACGGTGTCGGTGGTAGCGGGTGACACAATCGCTGGCGAGGCTGGGCTGGGTACCCTTCGCTACCTGCTGATCTCTCCGGTCGGACGGGTTCGGCTACTTGTCATGAAGTACCTAGCTTCCCTGGTGTTCATTCTCGCCGGCACATTCACACTCATGATTGCCGGAGCGGCAATTGGAGCAATCCTGTTCCCGGTTGGCCCGGTGACTTTGTTGTCAGGTTTCACCATAAGCATTTTTGAGGCTTTCGGGCGAATGGCACTTGTTGCCCTCTACACGACAGTTTCGCTCTCCGGAATGGCGGCCGTTGGCCTGTTTATCTCCACGCTCACTGCGGTTCCCGTGGGAGCGATGACCGCAACACTGGTTACTAGCGGCGTTAGCAACATCCTTGGAAACATCCCCCAACTTGAGTGGATGCACTCCTGGCTCTTCACCTATTACTGGCTTGACTTTGCAGATCTTTTGAGAGCGCCAATTGAGTGGGGTTCAATGCTCAACAACATTGTTCTGCAGCTTGGTTGGATCGCAGTCTTTGGAGCTCTTGCCTATGGCCGCTTCACCACCAAGGACATCCTGAGCTAGCGCTGTTAGACTTTGTGGCCGTAGGGGCCTCTAGCTCAGTTGGTAGAGCAACGGACTTTTAATCCGTGGGTCGTGGGTTCGAGCCCCACGGGGCCTACAACTTTCTAGGTGCCCTCGCCCACAACCTGAAGATTGCTTGCTCCATCGACACGCCATGTGCCCTCCACGTTGACCATTAGATACCGCAGCCCATAGACGGCGTTGCCCGACTCTATGAAACGAACGTCAATGATTGCGATGGCCTCTGAGCTGTCCACCATGCAGTCCCGATAGGCAAGCTCTGAGGATTCAATCAGAGGGCCATAGCTACTGGAAATGATCTCTATGAACCCCTCCAGGGTTACACTTTCCTGAAAACTTGGGGAGGCAATTGCGTAGGCACTGGCAAACTCGGCCTCGCCAAAGGCCGCAGTTTGGGTGTCAATTGATTCTTCAATGCTGAGCTGAGTTGCTTCCTGGCACTCCTGCGGTCCCGCCGGTTCTGGCTCCGAGGTGTTTTCCTCTTCAACTTCCTCTTGAGGAGCTGATTCTTCCTGAGGCGCTTCGCTCTCGACCTGAGCCAGGGTGGAGATGGCCGACTGGTCACCTGAGGACTGACACCCGGTGAGTGCCAAGGCCACCAGAAATAACAGCGCTTTAGTAGGTTTCACTCTTTTGCCTGCTTGTTAGTCGCCTAATTAGCTTTAGTGATTCGCAAGACCAAAGCGCCCAAAGAACTAGCAGTGGCTGGAAGAAGAGCCTTATAAACCTGGCCTGATCGGTGTCTAGACCAAACGCGTCAATGCCCTCCACATATTGGTTGATGTTGCCGGGAAATATGGCGATGAAAAACAGCGCGGTGACAAGACCTGCCCTTGGGACAACCCAGCCCACGGTTAGTAGGGATAGTCCAAGGAGAATCTCGACGATGCCGGATGCGACCACAACAAAGTCAGGATCCAGCGGCAGCCATACCGGAACCTGTGCCTGAAACTCCTGGCGAGCATCGGTCAGATGGCCAACTCCTGCCATCATGAGCGCTCCACCCAACAAAACCCTTGCAAGGGTCCTGATTACCTTCATCATTGCTAGGCAAACCCATTCATTGACCGCTTTGTTCCGCCGATCTCTGGAAGCAACTTGGCCCGTTACTGGTTTGCAAGTGAGTGGAGAGTAAAGGCAAGTCCCTCATCGGTGTCTATAAAGCCGACGGTGGTCTTGTGGGCGAAGTGAGTTATTTTCTTGGTCATCTGGTAGGTGTCAAAGAATGCAGCCTTTGTGACATAACCCACTCCCCAATCATGAAAAAGAAGGCCTTCAAAGAATTCGAGGCGAGGCTTCGAGCCGAAAGAGGCATTGATATCCGCCTTGTCCATATGAATGAACGAACAGAAGCCGAGCTCGCCGCCTCAAAAGGAAGGGAGCCGTGCGTATTGCTTCAATACGAAGACGGCTCGATCTCTATGTTTTTGGATTATGAGGAGCTCAGGGCAGCTGGTGGAAGGGTGAACTCGTTCGAAAAGCTTGTTGAGTCAAGACTGAACATTTACCTTTAGGGGTTCTCGGCAGGCATCAGCTTTCGTTGATGGAGCCACTGTGCCCAGATTGCGAAAGTGAGCCAAACCACTTGCATAACCGCGATTACTCGCTCGCTAAGTCCAACAATTGGTTGACCTGGTTCTAGCCAAGTAAGAAGAAACCAGAGAGTGGTGAGACCCATGACTGTCGTGGCCGCCAGAGAGCCAAGTGGTCTAATTGCCCAGTGATAGCGCTTATCGAATCTCATTGCCAGCAATGGCCATGCTGAGAAAAGCACAAATGCGATGGTTGCAAATATCCGATGCCAGTCGGAGTAGCTGTCTTGTGAAGGTGTCGGGAAGAACGTATAGCCAAAGCCTGCAATGCCGGCCAGAAAAAGTGTTACACGACCCGGCATGGCAAATGCCTTGGCATGCCAAGCACCGACCAGCGTCAAGATTGATCCGAAAATAAAGAAACTGGACTGGATTAGTTGAACCGGCGAATCATTCGCAGCAAGGTCACTGATTGTTTTTGCGATGGGGTCGTAGCCGGGCCAAAGCAATCCAGATATGGTCCAACCTAAGACATTTTGAATGGGTCCTAAAGTCGCTGCCACGACAGCCCAGATGCCGATTAGTTGCATAGTTGTAAGGGTAACGGGGCGATCTAAACAAAACCTTAGTTTTTTGTCACCGCTCTAACCTGTCAATTAAGCTAAGAGGAGCGCAGGCCTGCGGAATCCCCTTAAAACTGGAGTTCTATTGCTTTTGCACGAGTTCAAGCAGGTCAAGCTGACCGACAGGGCTAGCGCGCTGCTTGAGGCCCTGAACACCCGTGTCGTTATTGCTGACGGTGCAATGGGCACCATGTTGCAGGATCGAAAGCCAACTCTTGAGGACTTTGAGGGCCACGAGGGTTGCAACGAGGTCCTAAACGCAACCAGACCCGACATAGTCCTCGATGTCCATAACGCCTACTTCGAGACCGGCATCGACTGCGTCGAGACCAATACCTTCGGCGCAAACTGGTCAAATCTCTCCGACTACGGCATTGACAACCGAATCGAGGAGCTTGCTGAGGCAGGCGCAAAGCTCGCTAGACAGTCAGCCGATGAATTCACAGCCAGAGACTCAAAGCCTCGTTGGGTTTTGGGTTCGATGGGACCAGGAACAAAGCTTCCATCCCTCGGCCACACAACCTATGACTTTCTAAAGGAGACCTTTGCCCGTCAGGCCAAAGGTCTAATTGCGGGAGGCAGCGATGCCTTCATGGTTGAGACGAGCCAGGATCTCCTCCAGACCAAGGCCGCCATCAATGGCTGTAAGCAGGCCATTGTTGACAGCGGCATTAGGTTGCCGATTTTTGTTGAGGTAACCGTCGAAACCACTGGCACCATGCTGATGGGAAGCGAGATCGGGGCCGCCCTGACTGCCCTTGAGCCTCTCGGTATCGACATGATTGGGCTGAATTGCGCAACGGGCCCAGCGGAGATGAGTGAGCACCTCAGGCAGCTCAGCAAACACTCTCAGATTCCAGTCATGGTTATGCCAAATGCTGGACTGCCGATTCTCCAGGGAGATGGTGCTGTCTACCCGCTAACCCCGAGCGAGCTGGCAACTGCCCACGAGCAGTTCATCAAGGAATTTGGTCTGTCGCTCGTGGGAGGCTGCTGTGGAACAACGCCTGAACACCTCAGAGCCGTGGTGGAGCGCGTTGGTGGTGTCAAGACACTTGAGCGCAAGATAACTATCGAGCCAGGGGTTTCCTCGCTCTACCAACACGTAGCACTCGACCAGGACAACACCTATTTGGCAATTGGTGAGCGCACCAACGCAAATGGCTCCAGGGCCTTCCGAGAGGCAATGCTCGAGGAGCGCTGGGACGACTGCGTTGAGATTGCTAAGCGACAGGTTCGCGATGGGGCCCACCTGCTCGACGTGAGCGTCGACTATGTCGGCCGCGATGGGGTAAGGGACATGCAGGAGATTGTCTCTAGATTTGCCTCGGCATCGACCCTGCCACTTGTCATCGACTCGACCGAACCCGAGGTGATGAAGGCTGGACTTGAGCTAATCGGGGGCAGACCAGTGATTAACTCGGTCAACTTTGAAGACGGCGATGGGCCTAATTCACGCTTCCAAAGGTCAATGCCTTTGGTCAAGGAACATGGTGCGGCTGTCATAGCTCTGACGATCGATGAGCAGGGCCAGGCAAGAACCAAAGAGGACAAGGTCCGCATTGCATCAAGACTCATCGACACCCTGGTCAAGGACTGGGGAATGCGGGTCAGCGACATCATCATGGACTGCCTAACCTTCCCAATCGCAACGGGCCAGGAAGAAACTAGGCGTGACGCGATTGAGACCATCGAGGCTCTTCGTGAGGTCAACAGGCTCTACCCCGGTATTCACACCACCCTCGGAGTCTCAAACGTCTCCTTTGGACTAAATCCGGTCTCGCGCTCTGTGCTGAACTCGGTGTTCCTGCATGAAGCCTACGAGGCTGGACTCGACACGGCAATCATCGATGCGGCAAAGATTGTGCCACTGGCATCGATCCCCGAGGACCAAATGAAGGTTGCTCTGGATCTGGTCTATGACCGCAGAGAGTACGACGATACGGGAAACATCACCTATGACCCACTCCAGGCCATGCTCGAGCTTTTCGCCGGTGTTAACAGCTCTGCCCTTAAAGATGCTAGGGCTGCCGAGCTCGCTGCTCTAAGCGTCACTGAGCGCCTTGAGCGCAGAATCATTGACGGGGAGGCCAAGGGGCTTGAGCAAGATCTTGATCAGGCCAGGGAAGACGGCGTAAAGCCGCTAGATATCATCAACGACCACCTGCTCGAGGGCATGAAGATAGTTGGAGAACGCTTCGGCAAGGGCGAGATGCAGCTTCCCTTCGTGCTGCAGTCTGCCGAGGTTATGAAGAGCGCCGTAGCGTTCCTCGAACCCCACATGGAAAAAACCGACGAGGGCGGCAAAGGAACCATTGTCCTTGCAACAGTTCGGGGCGATGTCCACGATATCGGCAAGAACCTCGTCGACATCATCCTCACCAACAACGGCTACAACGTCATTAACGTGGGCATCAAACAACCAATCAATGACATCATCGCTGCCGCAGAAGAGCACAATGCCGATGTCATCGGCATGAGCGGTCTGCTTGTGAAATCGACGCTCGTGATGAAAGAAAACCTTGAGGAGTTGGCATCAAGGGGCTTTGGCACGAAGTGGCCGGTAATTCTCGGTGGTGCTGCGCTAACCAGAGCCTTTGTCGAAGATGACCTAGCCGGTCAGTTCGAAGGCGTCGTCAGATACGCCAAGGATGCCTTTGAGGGACTCGATTTGATGGGGCCGCTTGTGAAGATTGCCCGAGGGGCAGATCCAGAGAGCGTGGGGCTGCCACCACTCAAAAAGCGCATCCACGCAAAGACTCAGCTAAACCTTACCGAGGAAGCAGATCTCCCGGCTCGCTCCGATGTTGCAAGTGACAACAGCGTCCCAACGCCTCCCTTCTGGGGCACAAGACTCGTAAAGGGCATCAAGCTCACCGACTACGCGGACTTCTTAGATGAACGGGCGACCTTCATGGGCCAGTGGGGCCTCAAGCCCTCCAGAAACGATGGCCCAGGCTACGAAGAACTTGTCGAGACCGAGGGTCGACCACGGCTGCGCTACTGGCTAGACCGAATTCTGGCCGAGGGCATGTTTGACGCCAAGGTGGCCTATGGCTACTTCCCTGCCTATTCCAGTGGCAACGAGGTCGTTGTCCTAGGTCATGGTGATGATCCCGAGGGACTTCTGGGCACCAAAGGGCTGCTAGCTCCAGATGGTGGTGCAGGTGTTCTCGGCCGGGAGCGACTGCGCTTTAGCTTCCCTCGTCAGAGAAGAGATAGGCACCTTTGCCTCGCGGACTTTGTGAAGGGCGAGGAATCGGGCGAGATAGATGTCATGCCGATTCAGCTTGTGACAGTGGGCTCAAACGTGGACAACTTCACCCAGAAGCTGTTTGCCGACAATGCATATCGGGAATACATGGAGCTAAACGGTCTAGCAATGCAGCTAACCGAGGCGCTGGCCGAGTACTGGCACAGCCGCATCCGAGCGGAGCTGGGATTTGAGTCTGAGGACCCGAAAGAGCTTGCCGGATATTTCGACCTCAAGTATCGAGGGGCGAGGTTCTCGCTCGGCTATCCAGCCTGCCCGGAGATGGAAGATCGCAAAAAGGTTGTCGAACTTCTAAGACCTGAGCGACTGGGCATCGAGCTCAGCGAAGAGCTTCAGCTCCACCCAGAGCAGTCCACAGACGCATTTGTCTTCCACCACCCAGAGGCCAAGTACTTCTCCGTCTAGAGCTTGGCTCGCTCCAGGGTCCTAATTAGCGGCCTACCAAAGACCACAAGCCCTGCCGCAACGCTAAGCGCCCGCACAGTGTCCCAGGTAAGTGTTGAGGTGAGCATGCTGTAGGTGAGGAAACTGAGGAGATTCTCTCCAAGGGTTGCCCCGGGGACATAGGAGATAGATGTTGTCGGACCAACGGCAAAGGGCCAAAACCAAAGGTTCATAATCAAACCAAATAGGTAACTTGCAAGAACTCCGTAGGTCGCTAGAGCTGGAATTCGCCACCTAGCAAGTTTGCAGCCAACAAAACCGGCTCCCGCACCAACCCAGGCTGTTGCAAAGATCTGAAATGCGGTCCAGGGGCCAAAGCCCCCAAAGAATATAGAAGACACCAAAATTGTTAGGGCACCAAGTAAAAACCCGAACCTAATGCCTAGTGCAGCGCCTCCAATAATCACAACTAGAAATACCAGCTCAAAGCCTCCGGTGCCTCCGGTTGCAACCCTAAGGGCCGCCCCCAGGGCAGCCATCAGGCCAAGTAGGGCGAGCTGCTTCGGTCCAACCAGCTCGCCATCGAAGACAACGAAGGTGGCAGCGGCAATCACGATTGCCGCGATAACCGCAAGGGAACAAGCCAGTGACTCCTCGATGCCGGTGGCATCAAACCAGAGAGGCCAGAAAAAGACTGCGAGCGCCAACAGGGAAAGCAGCGTCAACACGACTGCGCGAATTCGGTTCATGCCCTCACCTCGCTTAGCTCTCTAAGTTCGCAACCCGAGATCTCAAAGACTCGGTTAGTAAGTCTTTTGGCAAAATCAAGGTCGTGTGTTGCAATCAACACAGCACAGCCTGTCTCCTGAACACAGCGGATAGTCTCAGCCATAAGCTCCCTGGATGCTGGATCCAGCCCCTGCACCGGCTCGTCCAGAAGCAACAGCTGAGGCTTGTGGCTTAGCTGCATCGCAACACCTAGAGCCAGTTGCGTCCCGACTGAGAGGTCTAGTGGGTGGGTTTCAGGATCCGGTAGCTTACCGAGAATGCTCTCTAGGGTGATGGCGGTTAGTCCACTCTTCACGCCTGCCACCTTGTCCGCCCTGGCTAGCTCATTTCCAAGGGAATCGGTAACAAAAAACTGCGAGGGGCGATCTGGAACCAGCGAAACCATGCGCGGCTCGGGACCAACCACCTCGCTGGCATGAACCCCAAGTTCTCCGGGTCTTGGCTCAGCAATCCGCCTAAGCAGGGTCGACTTACCCGAGCCATTAGGTCCGGTTATTGCCAAGCAGTCCGCCTGGTTTAGCGACAGCGATACATTCCGAATTAGCTCTGCCTCGGCTTCAACGCTTGAAATTGAAAGCTTGGCTACCTGATCCCTGCCGACAACCACCTTTCGAAGCGCAGGCTGCTTGATTTTCCTGTGCTCAGGCTCCCCTAAAGCACCGCCCGAAATCTCCAGCCTGGTTGCACCTGTAATTCCAACAAGCTCAGGTCTATGGTCGGCGATTATCACTGAGGTTCCTGAGGAAGACAGTGAAAGAACCAGTGCTTTCAGCTCTTCGATGCCAGCGGAATCCAAAGCCGCCGAAGGCTCATCTATTAGCAGCAGGGCAGGCTTTCTCGAGACTGCACGTGCTATTGCCACGCGGTAGGCCTCACCGTGGGAGAGAGAGTGCACGGGCTTTTGGGAAAGGGCCGCTACGCCCATGACGTTGCCGGCAAGACCTTTCGGCCCCAGCTCCTCGGCCACAGTCTCGGCGATAAAGCTTTGCTGGGGCAGCTGGGGAACCATCGCCACATAACTGGATGCTGCAAGCGAATCGATCCCCATCTCACCCAGCGAGATGCTTCCCACGCTCTTTCTTCCGTGGTGCTCCCAAAGCTCACCTGAGAGCGCCTGAAGGAAAGTTGACTTACCTGACCCCGTATCGCCACTTAGCAAAACAGCTTCGCCTGGGGTGACTTCACAAAAGATCGGCCCCAAACCTGGCAGCTCAAACCCGTTAACCCGCAAAGTTGCGCTCTGTAGGTCCTGGGGATTGGACTTGGCCAACTCGAGACCAACCGCAGTTGCCCGCTGCACCATGCGCTCAAGAATTGGAACTAGCACCGACAGCCGTTTTTCGCCCCGAATCCTGCGAGCCCAGTTCGCCTCTTTGGTCGCAGCCAGCACACCAGGAAGTGCAGCCAGTGCGATGGAAAGTGCTATTAGGAAGTTTCGTAGCGGCTGGATTTTGGCCGAGGCTCTTTGCAACTTAGCCGGCGTTATAAAGGCCGAGATTAAACCAAAAACCAAGATCGAAAGGGCAAATGGCATAGCAAGCTCAACGTTTCTAAGGATGCCATCGGCGCTCACTTCCCCGAAGAGGGTGATGTGCCGAAAGGGTCCCCAAAGCGAAACTTCAGGAAGGTTCAACAGCACCTGGTTGCCAGCAAGGCCTGCGAACAGAAATGCGTAAGCCAGCCTCAGAGCGATAAAGCCGGTCGCAAGAAGTGCCGCCAGCCTGATACGCCCGAGAGCCCCAGACACTATGGAGTGGGCGCCTGACCGCCAATGGAAAATGCCAAGCCGACCGATTGTCCCTTGGTCAACTGCAGCGAGGAGATGCCCTCCATTGCGTAACCCCAATCAGCCTGAGGTGACTCTTTGACCCAGAGGCCCCAATAGGCAAATGCAGCTGGCATGTCTTCGCAGGTCTCTAGGTATGGCTCTTCACCCTCAACCAGTAGCTCGCTGTCCTTAGAGGGGACGTTATTAACCCTGCAGACCACGGCATCGCCAAATGCCTTTGTGCCCTCAACACTGATGCCAGCTGAGGCCAAGACATTCTTGGCAGTCTCGCTATTGCCATTGAGGACGACGCAACGCTCTAGGTTCTCTGACTCTCCGGAAAAGTTAATGACAACAGCAACGCCATCGCAGCTGCCGTCACTTGCAAACTCAGTGGTGTTGGAACAGCCAGTAAGGGTAAGAATTGCCGCAAATAACAGGGCATAGCTGGATTTCAAATTTTCTCCTGGGACGAGCTCAATATTGTAATCGCGAAATAAGCAAGATGCTCCTTGGGTTGTTAGCGCAATGGATCTAACAGGTAAGAAGTTTTTGGTAGTTGGCGCATCGGGAGTCTTGGGGGCCGAGATCACCAAACAACTGCAGGAAAAAGGCGCCACCGTCCTTGGAACCGCGAGGGTAAATGACACCGCCGGCAATATCCCGTCCAAGGTGGAGATACGACTGCTCCTGGACTTCGAAAGTCCAGAGAGCGTAAAGACCCTCACCGACTACCTTCTTGCCTCATCAGAAATCGACGGCATCGTCAATGCATCAGGTTTGGTGGCCTTTGGCGATGCTTCGGCCTTAGACAGCGAGACAATAAGAAGGCTGATGGCAGTAAATACCGCCGGACCGATGCAATTGTTCTCAGCGCTGCAGCCGCTTCTTGCCAAGAAGGATGAGAGCGTGATTGTCAACCTAACCGGTGTGGTTGCCGAGACTCCTCTTCCGGGCATAGCTGCCTATTCGGCCAGCAAGTGCGCGATAGATGGCTTCCTCACAGGCGTTACTAGGGAGTGGCGCAGGGCTGGAACAAGAGTTCTCTCTGCACGTCCCGGCCACACCGAAACAGGGCTTGCGGGCCGAGCAATCGCAGGCGAGGCACCTAACTTCCCGCAGGGTATGACGGCCCAGCACGTAGCGACAAGAATCGTTCAGGCAATTGAGTCAGATGAAAAAGAGCTCCCTGCTAGCGCATTCTGATCGCGAAGGAAAACTCTCTGGTCTCACCAGGCTCCAATAGGTGCTGAGCAATTTCATTGTGAAAAGCGTTCGCCAGCGAGCTCATAGGTTCAATGGCAATCATCGATTCGCCCTGGTCAGGCCCTGGGCGATAGAACATGAAGTGATTTAGGTTTTTCTCTAGCTCAATTGTGATTTCAAACCCAGCGGTCTTTAAAGACACCTCACTGGCACCCAGATAGCAAGTGTCGATTTCTCCCCCGGTATAGCTCAGCCCGTCAACTGGGGCCTTTGTAATCGGAAGCATTCTTGAATCGGTTTGAATAACAGTCGTAAATGCGCCAGAGAGCTCAAAAGGCTCGGGTGCAAGGAAATAGGGGTGGAAGCCAATCGCAAATGGAGCGGTGATCTCGCCTCTGTTGGTAGCCGTGGCGCCTACTTTCAGACCTCCAGCTATGAGTTCATAAGTAACCGCTAGCCCAACTCTGAAGGGATAACCGGGATCAGCACCGAATTCATAGCTGAGCACCACCTCAGTCTCGTTAGCACTCACTTCTTCGAATACGCGGTCAAAAACCAGCCCGTGATTGGCGTTATTGGAAGCATCTAAATTGCCTGCGACAAACTCTTTCCCAGCAAGCTGGTAACGACCGCCGTCTAGCCTGTTGGGCCAAGGCGCGAGGATGGAACCAAAGTAAATCTCGCCTGGGCTGTGGGCGGCATTTGGGTCAATTAGCTCGACATCTTCGACAGTCAGGGCCTCGAGTGCAGCGCCAGTTTTAGAAATAAGTGCCATACTGGTACCACTCTCGGTAGCCCGAGACATACTCAGTTGCTTTTCAGGGTCGCTTTGGCGCACCCAACAATGTTAGTGAGAACGAGTAGGTAGGCACCTGAGTTGAAACCAAGAATTGATGCCAAGCTCTTTGACGGGCGGGATATCTTCTTTTTCGATGATGCCGGCTCTAACCTGCCGTCCACCCGCAACCAGGACACACGAGAAAAGGCTGAGCGGCCACAAACAGCCCAGCTTCGCTTCGATGCCCTTAGCAGCGAGTGGATTACCGTCGCTTCTCACAGGCAATCCAGGGCCTTTTTACCTCCGGCCCACGTCTGTCCGCTCTGCCCAACCTCAAAAGACAACCTAAGCGAGCTTCCCGATTTGTTCGACGTTGCTGTCTTTGAAAACAAGGGGCCTGCCTTCGGGCCTGGAGTTGGCCAAATCGACCAGCCAAATGGCCAGCGCTTTGGTTTCGCTACCAATTCGTTTGGTCGTTGCGAGGTAGTGGTCTTCTCTCCCGAACACGAGGGCAGCCTGGGTGCGATGCCGGTGGAGAGAATCAGAACTGTCATTGGCGCATGGATGAACCGAACCGCCGAGCTTCAAGAGATTAATGGCGTCATGCAGGTGTTTCCATTCGAGAATCGTGGAGAAGAGATTGGTGTGACGCTGCACCACCCTCACGGCCAGATCTACGCCTACCCCTTCATCACACCGGTAACAAAGAAACTCTTGGATAGCGTCGATAACTACACTGGTGACTTTTTCGGAGATCTACTCGATTTCGAGCGCGGCAGCGAGAGAGTCGTAATCGAAAGCGAAAACTTCACAGCTTATGTGCCGTATGCCGCTAGGTGGCCAGTCGAGCTTCACCTAATGCCAAAGCGGGCAATCGCCGACTTGTCTCAGCTTGGTCCATCAGAGGCAGACGAACTCGCCGATGTCTATAGGAGAATCTTGAGCGGGCTAGACAAGCTCTACACAGGACCTACCCCCTATATTTCCGCCTGGCACCAGGCCCCAATGATTGAAAACCGTGAGCGCATCCGCCTAATGCTGCAGATTACCTCCCCGAGAAGGGCAGAGGATAAGCTGAAGTACCTTGCCGGTTCCGAAAGCGCGATGGGTGCTTTTGTGGGAGACCTAGCTCCTGAGGACACGGCGAACAGGTTGCGTGAGGTTATTTCTTGAGTCTTGAGAAAGCGAAGAGCGGGTTTCTAGAAGCTTTCGGCACTGAACCCGCTGGCGTCTGGTCAGCACCGGGCAGGGCCAACCTGATTGGTGAGCACACCGACTACAACAACGGTTTTGTCTTCCCGTTTGGAATCGACCGTCGCACTTATGTGGCCCTATCCCCCCGCAAAGATATGCTCTGCAGAGTCTCTTCAGCTCTTGATGCCAAAACCTACGAATACGAGATCTCGAAAAAGATTCCCAAGAATCTCGACTGGGCGCTCTATCCCTTAGGTGTTGCTTGGGTGATGCGAGAAAGCGCAAAAAACGGCTTCGATGCCTTCATCGTGTCCGATGTGCCAGTTGGGGCAGGGCTATCTTCATCAGCCGCGCTCGAATGCTCTGTCGCCAGCGCACTCAATGAGATTTGGTCAGCCGGAAAGTCAAGACAAGAGCTTGCACTGATCGGACAGCAGGCGGAGAACGAGGTGGTCGGAGCCCCGACCGGCATCATGGACCAGACCGCCTCAATGCTCGCACAAAAGGATGCCGCGGTCATGATTGATTGCAAGAGCCTGGAGACCGAGCTGGTTCCAATGGGGCTGTCCAGTCAAGGTTTGGTGGTTGCCGTGATAGATACCCGTGTGGCTCATCGCCACTCAGACGGTGGCTACCGCTCGCGCAGAGACGCATGCGAAAAAGGCGCGAAGAAGATGGGCGTCTCATCTCTTCGAGAGCTGGGCGAGGCTGACCTTCCACACATGGAGGAAAAGCTTGACGAGGTCACCTATCGCCGCTGCAAGCATGTTGTAACGGAGAATCGCCGGGTGCTGGATGCCGTTGAGTCCCTCAAAAAAGGTGACCTGGCAAGGCTCGGGGAGCTGCTTCTGCAGTCTCATGCCTCGATGCGTGATGACTTTGAGATATCTGTTGTGGAGCTTGACACTGCTGTAGAGCTAGCCATGGAGGTTGGTGCGGTTGGTGCAAGGATGACCGGTGGCGGCTTTGGCGGTGCTGCGATTGCGATTATTGACCAGAGCAAGATGGAGCTTCTTAGGGAGCACTGCAAGGCCATATTTGCCAAGAAGGGCTTTGCGGAGCCAAACGTTTTCTCTGTTGCGCCAAGTGACGGTGCCAGAAAAGACTCCTAGGGAGTGGCTAGAACCTCTACCCCAGCATCCGCCATGTCGTCAATCGCTGCCTCGATGCCTTCGGGAGCAACGCCTGCAGTGAGAGACGTGACTACCCTCACTGCCAAGCCATTTGTCACAGCATCGATCGACGAGGCTCTGACGCAGTAGTCGGTTGCAATGCCGACGACGTCAACCTCGTCGATTTCAAGACGCTTGAGTAAATCTGGCAAAGCCTCGCCCTGGTCGGTTGTGCCCTCAAAAATCGAGTAGCCGTGAGCACCCTGACCCTTCTTGACGTGGATATCGATAATCGACACATCAAGGTTTGGGTGATACTCGGCGCCTTCCTCACCTGCTAGGCAGTGAAGCGGCCAGGTGCCCACAAAGTCCGGCTCTTCACCCTCAGGAGGGAAGTGTCCGCCGTTCAGATCTCCCGGTGTGTGCCAATCCCTAGAGGCGATTACAAAGTCATAGCGATTTGGGTTTTCGTTTACGAAGCTCGTTATCTTGCTCGCAACCGCTGCCCCGCCCTGGCAGGCGAGAGCACCACCCTCACAAAAGTCGTTTTGGACGTCGATTATGAAAAGTGCGCTTGCCATAGCTACCTGTTTACCAGAGATGTGCCGCAGTTATAGAAGCCCATTACCAAGGCATCCATGGCCTCCCGGTGTTTGATCTGGACATCGCCGAGGTTATACACCGTGAAGATCAACTTGTTCTCGCTGTCCGGTTCTAGGAATCCGGCCAGGGAATAGCCGGTGCGAATCCAGCCAGTTTTGGCCGCCACCTTGCCAACCGCATCTTCAAAGCGGTAGCTGAGTGAGCCCGGCGTTCCGGCTACCGGCATACCCTGGCGAATGAGCTCAAAGTCTCCATAACCCGCATCAATTAGCTTAAGAAGTTCATTCACGGTCTCAGGGGCAATTTGGTTATAGCGCGAGAGTCCCGAGCCGTCCTCAACGACCAGCCCGCTGAGGTTCAAACCAGTATCCCGCAGAGCCCTTTGGTATGCCTGGGTCAGTGAGCTGAACGAGCCATTCAGTCCAACATCGAGTGACACCAATCTCGAGATCGCCTCCGCCAGGCTGTTGTCACTAACCACCAACATGTAGTCGATCCAAGTCGACATGCGTGCAGAGCGAACACTTGCGATCTCGACGGCATCTGGTGGCGCTATGCCTTTGACAATCACTGACTCAAGAGCACTCTCTCCAAGCGCCTCCTTGAACCACTCTCCAGCTCTGCTCACCGGATCTGTCGACCTAGGAGAGTCTTTTGCCTGGGGATTGTCGCGATCTCCATCTACCTGCAGTGCGGAGACTGGGGACATGTAGCCATTCGTTAGTCCTCGTTGATCCCAGACGCTCTGGTACTCACCATCGGCGGAGCCATAGATGGTGCTGTCTAAGACGATCTGGCTAAAGGTTTGAGTGCTGTTCCAACGGGAGATCTGGTTTGCAAGGTCCACAAGGTCTGGTGCGTCGTCATAGACCGAATCGACACCGATGCCAGTTCTCGAGAGGGTGACGTCTCCAGCACCTACCAAGTAGATGATGCTTGGGTCTTGGCTATCTGCGTAGACGCGGGTCGTGACCCGATAATTTGGCCCCAGGGTCTCAAGCGCAGCTGCCGCGGTGAAGAGCTTCATGATTGACGCGGAGCGCGCAGGGGTAGCGCTCCCCCGGTCAAATAGGACCTCACCGGTTTCAGCGTTTATTACCTGAGCCTGCAGATCAAGGATGTCTTCGGCATCTTCTAACTCACTAACCGAGCACTGAACAACCTCGGGTTCAGGCTCCTCGGTGGCCTCGTCGGTTGGCTCTGGCTGAGCCTCGAGGGTGGCCTCGGGCTGCGCTGTTTGGGTCTCAGAGGCAATCGGAGACGAGGCCGGCTCTAGGGACCAGGGCCCGTTGAAGAGTGCCAGCAGGATCACAAGTCCTGCGGCTAGGCCGCTACTGACCCCAATGAAGATATGTTTCATCTCACCTGCCTAGACTTTCAACAATGAAGCATAAACTCTGGGCCTTAGCTATTGCCCTGCTCATGGCCTTTCCGCTACCAGCGAAGGCCCACGATCAGCTCGTAGACCAGTCACCTGGCGAGGGTGAAACCGTTAGCGCAGGTGTTGTCGAGCTCACACTGACCTTCAACAACGAGCTTCTCGAGATTGAGTCCGGTAATGAAGTTGTGGTGACTGGGCCAAACGGCGAGATTGTTTATGCGGGGTGCCTTCCAACACGGGGGCGGGATGGGCTTCTCTCCCTTGATCTCGATGCAGCTGGCGACTATGGAGTTTCTTGGAGGGTTGTTTCACAGGATGGCCACCCGATTTCAGACTCCTTTGAGTTCTCGATAATCAACGAAACCGGATACGTCTCTGATCCAACTTTTGGCTATCCGGCATGTGCGGGTGAGGTCGAACTTGAGGTGCAAGAGCAACCTGAGATTGGCTATTGGCTCCTTTGGCTATCGCTTGGACTTGTTGCTGCCGGTGTCTTTTTCTTCCTTAGGCCTAAGCACAAACCATAGGTAACCAAGGGCGGTCAAAACCAAGCCGCCCACAACGCTCTCAAGCCCCAGAGAAAATCTGCCTCCGGCTGGAGCTGCCAGCAGGCTGTAGAAAACATTGAGCGCCGTTGCGCTCATTAGACCCGCCACAACAGAGAGCATCGCTAGGCGTCCAACCCACCACTTCTCACTAAGTACCTTCGCCGAGGACCAGATAATCAGAACGGTGAGTGCCATACCAACCACAACCTGAGCAACCATCAGCTCAAATTGAGGGTGGTACAGGTAGCTGAGGGTGGCAACAATGGCAAAAGCCAGGGGCCAAAATGGTGATTTCATTTCTTCATCTTTCTCGCGCTCCCACGGACTTCCAAGTACCTCTCTACATACTCCTCAACGGTAACCTGACTCAGTGCCTTCTGGATCACATCTAGGGGAGCCGACTCAACATTTTTGAACCTAATGCATGCTTTGCCAACGTTCAGTTTCTTTCCGCTAGCTTTCCAGTCGCGTTCAAAATTCTCTCTCGCCTGCTCAAAAGCGTAGATTGACATCAGGTAAAGCGAGATGTACTGCTTTTGCGAAGCGATTGCGGCATACAAAAGGGGTTGCTTGTTGTAGGTCTTGTCGACGACTGAAAAGGGCACCTGATAGGCGATCATCCCCCAATTCATTGCCTCCTCCAAGCCCGGGGGGAGGTGCTTGAGACAAAGCTCTCTCAATACGGTGACATCCCTGGCACGTTGCGGCTCAAGCTGCGCTAAATACTGCTCGACGCTTTCGGCACTAGAAGAAACCACTAAGCCAGCTTGCAGAACTCGTTGAGTGGATCGACCTGACCGGCAACGACAATCTGGTTGCCCTCATGAAGCACGGTCTCTGGGAAGGCTGGGGTGTAATTGCCATCCCCTGTCGTAACGGCAACGACCGTGACGCCGTAGGTCGAGCGAATCTTGAGCTCTGCGAGGGTCTTGCCATCAAAACTAGCTGGAACCTCGCTCTTGACCATGACGAAGTCGTTGTCAATAGGCACGTAGTCAAGGGTCTCGCCAGAAACCATGTGAGCGACTCGCTTACCCATCTCATACTCAGGGAAGATCACGTGGTGGCAGCCAAGCTGATCCAGGATCAGCCCGTGAGAGGTTGAGTTTGCCTTGGCCCAGACATTTGGAACCCCCAGCTGCAAAAGCAGCGCGGTAGTCAAGATGCTGGCCTCGAGGTCGGCACCAATGGCCACTACGGCGGAATCAAACTCGCTGATGCCAAGTTCCTTCAGTGTTGCCTCGTCAGTGGTGTCGGCCCTGACTGTGTGGGTGAGCTCCTGAGACATGTTTTGAACGATGCGCTCATCCGTATCAACTCCGAGCACCTCGTGCCCGGTCTTCATTAGCTCCCGAGCCAGCGATGATCCGAATCGACCCAAACCAATAACGATCACATTGGAGTGAATGATGCGCTTCTTTGTCTTTTCCTTAGCCAATTAGGGGCCTTTCCTTCGGTAATTCATAGTGCCTTCTTGTGACCCTGAGAGCAAGCGCGGATGCGATCACCACAGGGCCCAATCGGCCAACGAACATCAGTATTGCGAGCCAGACTTTGGCAAAGTCTGGAAGATCAGCAGTTATGCCTGTCGATAAGCCGACTGTGGCAGCGGCGGAAATCACGTCGAAAAGCAGCTCATCGAGAGAGAAGTCGGTGGTTGCTGCAAGGAAGATGGTGCTAAAGATAATCAGCATTGCGTATAGCGATACCAGGGTTAGGGCCTGTCGCTGAATGGACCTTGGCAACCTCCGATTTCCAACATTCACCGCCGTCTCACCACGAACCTCGGTGTAGATGATGAAGAAGAGGATGGCGATTGTTGTCACCTTGATGCCTCCGGCGGTAGACGCACTGCCGCCTCCGATGAACATCATGAAATCAAGGCCCAGCCAGGTTGCAGGGTCCATCTGGCCAACGTCGACGCTGCTGAGCCCACCTGAGCGAGGCATGGCCGACATAAATGCGGCATTCCAGAGCTTCTCAAGAACGTTTAGTCCACCAAGAGTCTTGGGGTTGCTCCACTCCATGACGCCGATGAACACCGACCCGAGGGTCAGCAGCACGATTGTTGCAGCAAGGGTGACTCTGGTGTGAAGGGAGAACCTGCGAGGCTTGCCGCTCTGCTGCTTGTTGAGCCCCCATATGCGCTCATGAAGCTCAATCAAAACCGGAAAACCGAGGCCGCCGACAATAACCGCAACTGCAATCGGAGCGATTACGAACAGATCCTGGGAGAAAGAGGCCATGCTGTCGGAGTAGAGAGAAAAACCGCCGTTATTGAATGCTGAGACCGCGTGGAAAAGTCCGTTCCAGATTGCTTCCCCCATCGACTCCTCATAGGTGATTCGCAACCTAGCGATTAGGTAGATGGCAAGTGCGATCTCAAAGCCAAAGTAGACAAGCAGAATCGTTCTCAGCAGCGCGGGAACATTGTCGATGCCGATGATCTTCGCCTCAGAAAGGGTGTTCAATCTGTCGCGTAGGGAGATTCGACCCGAAATTAGCAGTCCCACAAGAGTTGCGAACGAGACGATCCCAAGCCCACCGAGCTGAATCA
>Ga0181557_1000814_pt1 | contig 37360 bp, 33 predicted proteins | sample 011ome_23_FD_148632 | JGI IMG/M metagenome (GOLD analysis project Ga0181557, IMG submission 148632) | Coastal salt marsh microbial communities from the Groves Creek Marsh, Skidaway Island, Georgia - 011506CT metaG (spades assembly) | ecosystem: Environmental > Aquatic > Marine > Intertidal zone...
AGTAGATTTTGTTAAAGAGCCTTTTCCGGTGAGAACGAGAATGGGCTTACAATGTTTAGCTATGGCGGCATCGATATCCTTTTCCGTGTCTCCTATAAACCAGGCATTGTGTACAGATTGTGAAAACTGATTTTCTATCTGTTCTAACATACCTGTTGCAGGTTTACGACATTCACAACCCTGATCCGGACCATGGGGACAATAAAAGATTGCCTCTATTTTTCCACCCTGTTCTTCCACTTGAGTGCGCATAAATTCATGCATTCTTGCCAGATCAAATTCATCAAACAAGCCTCTGGCCAGACCTGACTGATTGGTGGCGACGCAGACAGTGAAGCCGGCATTGGTGAGGTGGCTAATCGCTTCTATACTGCCAGGAAGTGGAATCCATTCGTCTTCATTCTTGATGTAGTCATCAGAGTCATAATTAATGACTCCATCACGATCCAGAATTATAAGATTGAGGTTCATGCAAACATTACCAATTATGTATTTTGCAAAAAAGAAATATCAGCAATTTGAAGAAACAAATGACGCAACTGTTGTAACAGTGATTGACGGTTGTTCCTTACCTGTTCATTCTCAGTATTGACCATAACCTGATCAAAAAAGTTATCGACTTCTTTTTGCAAACTGGCCATGGAAGTTAGTGCTTTAGTGTAATTCTGGCTTGCTAGTAATGGTTCAACTTCTTTTAGCAATTCACGGAGTTTTGCAGCCAGTTTTTGCTCTGCAGGCTCGGTTAATAGTTTCTCATCAACATCCAGCGAAGGCTGTTGATCAAGTTTGGAGAGAATATTAGAGACTCGTTTATTGGCTATGGAAAGTGCAGCAGCTTCATTTAACAGGGAAAACTCTTTAACTGCTTTAATTCGAAGATCAAAGTCAAGAGGACCTGTTGGTTTGACAGCATAAACAGCCTGGAAAATATTTGCAGAAACTCCCTCATCTGCATACCAGGCACGAAATCTTTCGAATATAAAATCCTGAACAGATTCATGTAAGCCATCAGAAACGGTTAAAACTGAATATTGAGAAATGGCATTGGTAATACAGGAAGAAAGATCCAGATCGAGTTTCTTTTCTACAATGATTCGTAAAATACCAAGGGCTGCGCGTCTGAGTGCATAGGGATCTTTGGAGCCAGTAGGTGGTTGTCCAATTCCAAAAAGGCCTACGATTGTATCCAGACGTTCGGCCAGAGCCAGGATCATACCTGTTGCAGTAGCGGGTAAATCATCGCCGGCGAAGCGGGGCAAATATTGTTCATTCATTGCCATGGCGACTTCTTCTGTTTCGCCATCATGGCTAGCGTAGTAATAACCCATAATGCCCTGCAGATCGGCAAACTCCCCGACCATACCGGTTAGCAGATCGCATTTGGCAATCTCTGCAGCTCTGATAACGTTGGCCTGATCAGTACCCAGGCTTTTTGCTATATAAGATGCGAGACTGGAAACGCGTTGCGTTTTATCAAAGAGTGTTCCCAGCGTCTGTTCGAAAACCACGGTTTTTAGCTTATCTCTTCTGGATGCCAGGCTAAATTTTTTGTCCTGTTCAAAAAAGAAATCTGCATCGGCAAGGCGTGGCCTGATAACCTTTTCATTACCACTGATGACTACATCAGGCTCCATGCTTTGAATATTGCTTACTGTTATGAAATTGGGTTTGATATTGCCGGACTCATCTTCCAGGTAAAAGCACTTCTGATGCTTCTTCATAGATGAGACCAGAGCCTCTTTAGGTACAGAGAGAAAGCGTTCATCAAAACTACCGATTAAGGCAACAGGCCATTCAACCAGTGCAGTAACCTCGTTAAGTAATTCTTCGTCGATAACAACACGAGCATTGATGGTTTCTGCCTGTGCCTGAATCTGTTTTCGAATCATATCTTTCCTGATATTGAAATCAGGGATGACAAAACCGGTTTCTGATAATAATTTTTCATAATCAGCTGGCGCATGCAGAGTGAGATTTTCAGGATGATGGAATCGGTGTCCGCGAGTAATATTGCCCGATTCAATGCCAAGGATGGATGCTGGAATAATCTCCTTCCCAAAAAGCACTACGGCCCAGTGCACCGGCCTTACAAATTCATTTCTAGAGCTACCCCAACGCATACGCTTGGGAACTGGCAGGGCAGAAAGGGCTTCAGTAATAATGCCTGGCAGTAATTTGTGTATAGACTCCCCTGCTCTCGCTGTTTTGAAATACAGCTTGCTAACCTTACCATCATTTTTTTCTGTTAATTGAGATACCTCTACACCACATGACCTGGCGAAACCTTCGGCGGCTTTACTGGGGTTACCCTGTTCATCAAAAGCAGCTTTTAGCGCAGGCCCGAATCGCTCAATGGTCACATCATCCTGCATGGCTTGAAGGTCTTTTACCAGTACAGCGAGTCTTCTTGGTGTTGCATAGGTAGCGCCTTGAACAAACGCCAAATTGTGTTTTTTCAGCCCTTTCTCAATTTCCTGCTGGAATGATTTAGAAAGAGAAAACAGTGCTTTGGGCGGTAGTTCTTCAGTACCTATTTCTATGAGTAAATCCTGATTATCCATTATGTTTTCAGCTTCTCATTGAAATCTTTTAATGCGTTTTGCCTTAATTCATCGGGAGCGAGGGGAAATCCGAGCCTGGCACGAGAGTCGAAATAGGCTTGAGCAACACTGCGAGCCAATGTGCGTACCCTTAATATGTATCGCTGCCGCTCTGTGACCGAAATGGCTGATCTGGCATCAAGTAAATTGAAATAATGGGAGGCTTTAAGAACCATTTCATAAGCAGGCAAAACCAGCTTGTTGTCGATAAGGTACTGACACTGGGTTTCACTGTCATCGAAGCCCTTGAACAGATTATCTACATTGGCAAATTCAAAATTGTAGCCGGACATTTCCACTTCGTTCTGGTGAAAAACATCACCATAGGTCACTGTCCCATTGGGGGTTTCTGCCCAGACGATATCAAAAATGCTGTCAACACCCTGCAAATACATGGCGATTCTTTCTATACCGTAAGTGATTTCGCCGCTTACCGGAAAACACTCGAGACCACCTACCTGTTGGAAATAGGTAAACTGCGTCACTTCCATGCCATTGAGCCAGACTTCCCAACCGAGACCCCAGGCGCCTAGTGTTGGAGACTCCCAATTATCTTCTACAAAACGAATATCATGAATTTTAGTGTCTATACCGAGATATTTAAGCGACTTTAGATACAAATCCTGAATATTGTCTGGGGAAGGCTTCAATATTACCTGGAACTGATAATAATGCTGAAGGCGCATCGGATTTTCACCGTAGCGGCTGTCTGTGGGTCTTCTACAAGGTTGAAGGTAGGCACTATTCCAGCTTTCCGGGCCAATAGCACGCAGGAAAGTAGCCGGGTGAAAAGTCCCCGCTCCAACTTCGATATCCAGGGGCTGGATAATGACACAGCCGTGATCTGCCCAAAATTGCTGAAGGGCTAGAATGAGTCCCTGAAACGTTGACACATCAATGGGTGCCGAATTATTCAAAAATGGCTCCTGAAGGCAGTAAATTCAGATAAAATTGCGCTAGATTTAAAAAGCGCTAATTATGCTAAAAACCCGCCTTGATAGCGAGAATTAACTGTATTGTGATCAATGTGCATAATATGAAATGAATACTTTTACGGGTCCTGACATTTGAAAACATTAACCCTGTTATTAATCCTGCGCAGCCTGGCGCTTCTGCCTTTGGGGCTGGTGAGGAATCTCGGAGCGCTTATTGGTAAAGTCAGCTGGTTAACGTCATCCAGAATGGCTGAAACTACGCGCATAAACCTGGCCCTGTGTTTTTCTGAACTAGACGAAAGTAAGCGCATGCTTCTCGCTAAAGCCAGTATAATAAATACGTTTCAGACTATTACAGAATGCGGTTCGGCCTGGTTATGGCCTGCAGAAAAAATAATGGAGCATATTCTTGAAGTAGAAGGGCTGGAATTGTTGCAGCGCTCCCAGGCCGCCGGAAAAGGCACCGTGTTGTTAGCTCCTCACCTGGGAAACTGGGAGGTTTTTGGTTTGTTCCTGAATACCTGTGGCTGTGGACAGAGTAGTCAGTTATATCAGGCCCCCAAAAGCAAAGCGCTAGACAGAATAATCTATTCAGCACGCGGCAGAGTGGGCGCGAAGATGGTAGCCACCGACACTCGTGGCGTCGCATTGTTGCTAAAAGCGCTTAAAAGTGGCGAAATTGTCGGTATCCTGCCTGATCAAGTGCCTCCGAAAACAGGGGGTGATTTCGCGCCCTTTTTTGGCAAACAGGTATTGACCATGTCGCTAGTATCTCGTCTGTTACAAAAAACCGGTGCCAGAGCCGTTGTCGGTTGTGCCGTGAGAGTCCGGCTCGGTAATAAGGCGGGCTGGAAGATAATTTTCAGAGAGCCTGATGAAAAAATATATGCCGAGCATATACAGGAATCATTGATTGGCCTTAACACCAGCGTTGAAAATGTGGTTAAGGAGTTTCCAGAACAGTACCAATGGGAATACAAACGTTTTAAACGCCTGCCGCCAGGTGAAAAAAGACCTTACTGACTTATGCCTGGTAATAGTGATTGAACCAAAGGCCAACTCACGGAATAATTTGTCATCCAGTTAACAGAGAATATACATGAGCAGACTATTAGATCTTAAAGCAGTCTCTGCTGCCAAAATCAATGAAGCGCCCTACCCTTATTTTACGGTGGAGCGTTCTGTTTCTGATGAGTTTGTGGAGGAGGTTTTGCATGACTTTCCGAAAATAACATCAGGCGGCAGTTTTGCATTAAGTGAAGTGACTCCGGGAGCACGATTTAATGAATTGTTAGAGGAGCTTAATGGCAGCGCCTTCAGGGATATAATTTCAGAAAAACTACAGCTGGATTTACATGACAGACCAATGGTGATTACCCTGCGTGGAATTTCCAGGGCAAAGGATGGACGCATTCATACAGATTCAAAATCCAAGATGGCGACTATTCTGATTTACTTTAATGAGCCCTGGACAGCAGAAAGCGGAAAACTGCGTGTTCTGGAAAGCGAAAACATGGATGATTATGTAACCGAGATTGCACCGGATGCAGGTGCCATGATTGCGTTTAAGGTGACTGAAAATTGTTGGCATGGATACCCGGCTTTTGAAGGGAGCAGACAGTCCATCCAGATAAATTTTGTTGAAGATGACAAAGCCGCCAATAAACATGGCAGACGTCATGGCTGGACTGCAAAACTTAAAAAATTAATTTCCTGATTTCATTTTCAGCTGAAAAAATAATTGTTTAAACCCTGAATACATTTCTCAATTTACTATAAAGAGGCCAAGCTATCATTAAGCGTGTACTTGTTATCAAGTTGACCTCTATGGGCGACTTGATGCATGCCCTCCCGGCCTTGACCGATGCTTGTGAGCAATATCCGGAAATTGAATTCGACTGGGTAGTTGATGAAGCATTTGCAGAAGTCCCTTCCTGGCATCCTGCTGTAAAAAATATCTATAGAAGTGCGCATAGACGCTGGAAGAAAAATTTTCGTTCATCCTGGCTAAAGGGAGAGTTCTCTTCTTTTTGGAATGATTTAAATATAAATGATTATGATGTAGTAATTGACGCACAGAATAATGTAAAAAGTTCGTTTATCAGTCTTCTGCATAAAGGTCATGTGCATGGCATGGATAGTACAAGTGTTGCAGAGCAACCGGCCTTTTTAGCCTATAAATACCGACATTTTATAGAAAAAAATCAGCATGCTATTGCAAGACAGCGAGAACTGTTTGCTAACGCCCTGGGTTATAAAATACCTGATACCCAAGTCAATTATGGAATAAAGCCAGATGCATTTAAATTTCCAACACTGGCCGTTGAATCTCCTTTTCTATTTCTGGTACACAATGCCAGCTGGACGACAAAACTATGGTCAGAAAAATATTGGTTTGAATTAATAAGTCTGGCGAAGGAAGAAAACTATAATGTCATATTGCCCGGGGGAAACACTGAAGAACTTGAAAGAGCTGAACTGATTGCTTCGAAACATGACAACGCCTATGCATTGCCCAGAATGTCATTATCAGAACTTGGCGGAATTATCAGTAAAGCAGACGGCGCGATTTGTTGTGATACAGGCCTGGCACATTTGACTGCAATTACCGGAACGCCGTCAGTGACAATGTATGGGCCAACCAGTGTTCAGCTTATCGGAACTTTTGGCCCTGGACAGCAACACCTTGATGCCGAAAATCCGGATTTTCCCTGCAGCCCATGCTACAAGAGAAGTTGTAAGTTTCATGGTCAAGCAAGGGCAATGTCAGCGTGTATGGATTCTTTTCAACCAGCAAAAGTCTGGGAAATGTTGCGAGAGCAAATGAAAAGATCTGCTGGCTGAAGTGCAGGGGTTAAATTTAATTGCGCCAGAAGTGGGGTGATAGTAATACCAGCAGGGTAAAGACCTCAAGTCTTCCCAATAACATGCCCAGGCAAAGAATCCATTTCGCTGCATTGGGTATGCTGCCATAATTTTCCGCTACACCGCCGAGTCCAGGCCCCAGGTTATTAATGCTCGCGCCCACTGCAGTGAAGGCTGTCGTAATATCAAGATCTACAGCAAGAAGTGCCAGTAGCATAACCATGTAAGCCATAACGTAGACTGAGAAAAATCCCCATACAGATTCTATTACCCGCTCCGGAACACGCTGGTTACCTAACTTGATTGGAATTACCGCATTTGGATGAATCAGCTTTTCTATTTCCCTGAAGCCCTGCTTGATAATGAGCAAAACCCGAATCACCTTCATGCCACCGCCGGTAGATCCTGCGCAACAACCAATAATGGCCATGTAAAATAATAAAAAAGGCAGGAAAGTTGGCCATGAACTGAAATCCGCGGTGCTGAAACCTGTGGTTGTTGTAATAGAGACTACTTCGAATATTCCCTTGAAAAATGCATCCTCGAAGCCGTAAGTCCCGGAGAAATAAAGGAAGGGCACTGAAATAAGCGTAATTACCAACAACATGCCGATATAGAACTTGAATTCGGAATCATCAAAGTAATGCTTGAGACTTTTATGGTCCCAGGCAAAAAAGTGCAGGGCAAAATTTACCCCGGAAACAAGCATGAATACTGCGGCAATCATTTCAATAACGGCGCTATCAAAAAAGGCAATACTGGTATCGTGAGTAGAGAAGCCCCCGATAGCAATTGTCGCGAAACTGTGGCCAATTGCGTCGAAAAGAGTCATTCCTGCAAAGAAGTACGCTAAAGCACAAAGCATGGTAAGGCTAATATAGATAAGCAAAAGGGCTTTGGCAGTTTCGGTTACGCGGGGCAATAGCTTATTGTCCTTGACCGGCCCAGGACTTTCCGCGCGATATAACTGCATTCCGCCTATGCCAAGCATAGGCAGGATGGCAACAGCAATGGCAATAATACCCATCCCGCCAAGCCACTGCAGTTGCTGACGGTAATACAAAATAGAACGGGGAAGCTGGTCCAGGCCTGAAAGGACAGTGGCGCCGGTAGTGGTTAATCCGGATATGGATTCGAAAAAGGAGTCGGTGACCGACATTTGCAAGGATTCAGTAAATATAAAAGGAAAGCTTCCGAATGATCCAAGCACGGTCCAGAACAGGGTGACCACCAGGAAGCAGTCCCGTGTCTTCAACTCTTTATGGTTATGCATCACCGGTGCCCACAGCACAAAACCGGAAAGCAAAGTGAGAAAGAATGTTGTCAGGAAGGAGAAGATGACACCGTCATCGTAGTACCAGGAAACCAGCAGAGGTGGAATCTGTGTACAACTGAAGATCATCAGCAGCACACCTAAAATGCGAAAAATAACCGGCAGATTCATTGTATTCCCGTATTACACCCTGATTTTCTGAGTATTCAGTTTACTTTTCTGCCTGCTAAAAAAATGTCAGTCCGACCTGGAATAAGCGCTCCAGTTCGGAAATCCGTTTTTTATCTACCAGGAACATAATTACATGGTCGTCGGTTTCAATAACAATGTCATCATGGGCAATAAAGACCTTGTTGTCCCTGACGATTGCGCCGATAGTGGTGCCTTCGGGCAAATCAATATCACCAATCTGTTTGCCCACTACTTTTGATGTGTGCTTATCTCCATGGGCGATAGCCTCCATGGCTTCCGCAGCACCGCGACGCAGTGAGTAAACATTAACCACATCCCCTTTGCGCACATGGGTTAACAGACTGCCTATAGTGGCCTGCTGAGGAGAAATCGCAATATCAATTTCGCCACTCTGAATTAAGTCCACATAGGCCGGGTTGGCAATTAATGTCATGACGCGACCTGCCCCCATGCGTTTGGCCAGCAGAGAGGACATGATGTTGGCATCATCGTTATTGGTCAGTGCCAGGAAGATATCGGTATCCTCAATATTTTCACCTACCAGCATTTCCATATCCGAGGCATCGCCATGCAGTACGGTAGTGGATTTGAGCTTTTCGGTCAGGTCCCTGCAACGTTCATAATCCATTTCAATGATTTTGACGCGATAGGTTTTTTCCAGCAGTGCCGCCAGACGTTCGCCGATATTACCGCCACCGGCAATCATGATTTTTTTGTAGGGCTTGTCTACCCGTCTCAGTTCGCTCATCACATCACGAATATTTTCCCGTGCGGCAATAAAGAAAACCTCGTCGCCTTCTTCAATAACCGTATCGCCAGCTGGAATAATAGGGCGGTTGCGGCGGAAAATAGCGGCCACCCGGGTATCTACATTGGGCATGTGCTCGCGCAGGGCTGAAATTTCCTGATTGATCAGCAGGCCTCCCTGAGTAGCCTTTACACCAACCAGTTGCACCAGACCATCTGAAAAATCCAGTACCTGCAGAGCGCCGGGAAGGTCTATTAACTTCTGGATGTACAGGGAAACCTCCTGCTCCGGACTGATTACTACATCGATAGGGATGGCTTCCGGGCTAAAAAGCTTGGGTTCAGCAACATAGGAATTGGAGCGCAAGCGGCAAATCTTTTTCGGTGTGCGAAACAGGGAAAAGGCTATCTGACAGGCGATCAGATTCACTTCATCACTGTCGGTAATGGCGATGAGCATATCGGCATCACGAGCACCTGCACTTTCAAGCACCTCCGGATAAGATACCTGGCCTTCGACAGTGGCTATATCGAGACGGTCTTTTAATTCTCTGAGCTTGACCGAATTGGGGTCAACGACAGTGATGTCATTGGCTTCCTTGGCTAGGTTTTCGGCCAGCGCTGCCCCTACCTTATTGGCGCCAAGTATTATAATTTTCATGGGTGGCGAAAGCTCCTGCCGACTTCAAATAAGCGATCTGAATGATTATAGACAATTAGCACAAATGGCTGAAATGTCCTTATGAACAATGAAGGGGCGCAATTGTTCAATATTTTTCGAGTAAAGCATAGTAAAAACCGTCGAGCTTATCGGTTCCGGGCAAAAACTGTATACCGAAGTGGCAATTGTTTGCCTGCTGCTTATCCAGCGAAACGGCTCTGGCATTGCCTGTTCTGGCGATAAACGCTTCTATATTGAGTTCATTTTCCCTACGCAAGACGGAGCAGGTGGAATAAAGTAATTTTCCTCCCGGTTTCAGGCATTGCCACAAGGTATCCAGTAACTGATGCTGAATTTGTATTAGCCGCTCAATATCGGTTTCCTGGCGTAACAACTTGATATCCGGATGGCGACGGATAACTCCGGTACCAGAGCAGGGAGCATCCAGCAGGATGGCATCAAAAGGTTTGCCATCCCACCAGCTGTTGGTATCAATAGCATCTGCACAAATGACGCAAGCCTCAAGGTTCAGGCGATCCAGGTTTTCATTGACGCGCTGCAAGCGCTGCTGACTATTGTCCAGCGCGATCAGCTCAAGCTTGCCTGCCTGATACTCAAGCAGAGCACAGGTCTTTCCCCCGGGCGCAGCACAGGCATCAAGGACTCTGGCGCCAGCTGCGGGGGCCAACAGGGAAGCTGACATCTGCGATGCTTCATCCTGAACGCTGACCAGGCCATCATAAAAGCCGGGTAACTCACTCACATCAACCGGACTTTCAAGAATAAGCGATGAACTACTGTGCTTACCGGTACTGGCATGAATGCCGTTTTGCTGTAATAACTCCAGATAATTTTGCCTGCTTATAGCGCCACCATTCACCCGCAATGTCATTGGAGCCTGCAGGTTATTCTGCTCCAATATAAGTTCAAACGAATCTGGCCAGTCTTTTTGCAAGGCATCAATTAACCAGCGCGGGTGAGAATAACGCGCGCTATTGTCAGCTTGTATTGCCAGCTCCAGCGTGTCCTCTTCGCGTTGCGCCCGGCGTAATACGGCATTTACCAGTTTGCTGGCCCAGTTTTTCTTTAATAAACGTGTGAGAGAGACAGTTTCGTTGATAGCAGCATGAGCAGGGGTTCGCATAAACTTGAGCTGGTAAAGCCCCAGCAGAATCAGGCAATAAATATCATTGTCTTTTTTACGCAGAGGTTTATCCATCATTGATTGTGCGACGAAGTCCAGGCGCTGATACCAGCGACACACTCCAAAGGTATATTCACGAATTAATGGCAGGTTTGCGTCCGGGTTTTCGCGCGCCAGCGTTACCAGTAGAGAGGACAGGGACCCCTGTTGAGAAAGCAGGGACTTTAATACCTTTGTTGCAAGTAAGCGGTTACTTACGGCGCTCACTTTGTAGACTCATTGGCATTATTTGCCGCCAGAGTTTCTCCGATTTGAAAAAGGCCGGGGTGTCCATTAAAGACATCTTTGATGGCGGTGGGCCCTTTGCCCGGGAACTGAACTTTTTCGACCTGCAGTACGCCTTCCCCGCAAACGACACGAATATTGTCATGAGCTTTTTCTATGATAGTACCCGCAATAGCACCGCTGGAGGTGGTCAGGCTTTTTGCCTGAATAATACGTAATCGATCATTTTGATAATGACACCAGGCCGGTGAGCGTGGATAAAACGCCTGGATCTGATGCCCTATAGATTGGGCTGAATGCTGCCAATGGATGAAGGCTTCAGCCTTGTTAAGTTTTTTCGCATAGGTAGCCAGAGCGTTTTCCTGTTGCCGTGCATTTGCCTGATATGCGGCCAGGTCGCCGAGCACCGTTGATAATCCTTGCTGGCCGAGAGTGAGTAATCGCTTACTTAGGGTTTCAGCATTATCCTCATCGCCAATAGCGGTATCCAGCTGCATTAATACCGGGCCGGTATCCAGACCTTGTTCCATTTGCATAATTGAAACACCGGTAGTGCTGTCTCCAGCAAGAATGGCTCTTTCGATCGGGGCTGCGCCGCGCCAGCGTGGTAGCAAGGAAGCATGAACATTAATACAGCCATAGCGTGGAATTTGTAAAATTTCTTCGCTGAGGATCTGCCCATAAGCCACCACCACCATGACATCGGCAGCCAGTTCGGCTAGCCGGGCTACCTCCTGATCCATGTTTTCCGGTTGTAAGACCTGAATATTACTGGCCATAGCGACCTGTTTGACCGGTGTTGGCTGTAAATGTTTGCCACGTCCAACACGACGGTCGGGCTGGCTATAAACAGCAACAACGTTGAACCCCCTTTGTGTCAGGTCAAGCAGGTGACCAGCAGCAAAATCGGGAGTACCAGCGAAAACAATACGCAGGGACTTATCTGTCATGGTGAATAAGCCAGGGGATCAGGCCGGGGTAGGCGATTTTTGCTGGCGATGTTCTTTCTCCAGCTTGGACTTTATGCGCTGTCGTTTCAGAGCGGACAGGTAATCTACAAAAAGCTTGCCATCAAGGTGATCAATCTCATGTTGAATACAGACGGCCAGAATACCTTCTGCCTCGAGCTCAAAGGGGTCGCCATTTCTGTCCAGAGCTTTAATCATCACCTTGCGAGGCCTGGTGACCAATTCGTAAAATCCGGGGACAGACAGGCAACCTTCTTCATAACCCATAGGCTCCGGATCGAGCACAGTAACTTGCGGATTGATGAAAATCATTGCATCGGCATGGTCTTCAGAAATATCCATAACCAGCATGCGCTTATGGACATTGACCTGAGTTGCCGCAAGGCCGATGCCTTCTGCGTCATACATGGTTTCGATCATGTTATCGAGAATTTCCCGAACGGAATCATCAACGACCTCTACAGGCGCGGCAACTTTACGTAGCCTCGGGTCAGGAAATTCCAGTATTGTCATCAAGCTCATAGTAGATAAACTGTCGATAATAAGTTGAATATAATTTGGGCTAAACAGGCCAAAAAGTTAGTTAACCATTGGCCTTGGTGGCAGCAATGATACGCGATTATTGCCAATAATTTTATATCTGTGTTGCACTCTTCTTCGGGAATAATTCTCTTTATGGGGCTAAATGCACAGAATGAAAGTCCTATCTACGTCACAATTTACCTAAAATAACATTGCTAACTGTATAAAATCTCGAAACTTATTGTTACTATTGCCCGAATTATTATAGCTTGCCGGCCTGTTTAGTCTGCCTGACGAGGATAACCATGACTAACTCCCTGAAAAAGTTTCTCCCGGTTTTTTTGCTTTTACAAGCCGTGTCTTTAATGGCGTTTTCTGCCGATCAGGTTCAGATACGTGATGATGCCCCTGATCGCTATGAAGTAGTTGTCGGGGATACCTTATGGGATATTTCGGGAAGATTCCTGGAAGATCCCTGGCTCTGGCCCGAAGTGTGGGAGCTTAACCCACAGATTGAAAACCCCCATCTTATTTATCCAGGTGACGTGATTGCCCTTGTATACTCAGCAGATGGACCGATGCTGACGTTGACACGTGGCGGCGCCGAAACTACGGGTCTGCGCACCATTCGACTATCTCCGCAGGTGAGGAGAGAGCCCATGAGCAGTGCTATCCCTGCAATTCCTCTGGACCAAATCAGTGCATTTCTCAAAGGGACGATTATTGTTTCAGAAACAGAACTGGAAAACTCACCCTATTTGTTGGGGAACAGGTCAGGCACTCTTTTGTCGGAAAACAATGAAGAGGTTTTTGCCAAAGGTAGCTGGGATGATGAAATTAATGAATACAATATAGTCAGAGGCGGGCAGATATATACAGATCCGGAATCTGGCGCGATAGTTGGACTGGAAGGCAAGCATATCGGTACCGCTACCATTGTGAACAGGGATGGCAGTAATGCCACATTGCTGACAGCCAATGTAGAAGAAGAGATAAGAAAGGGTGATCGTTTTATTGCCAGTTCGGGTAGCCGAATAGATTCCAATTATTTTCCCCGGCCACCTTCCTCTTCCATTGAGGGACGTATTATCGATATTAGTTCCGGGCGCACAGTGGGCAATCTTTATGACACCATTGTGATAAACCGTGGCAGCAAAAACAGGTTAAGGGTAGGCAATCTTCTGGCTTTACAGAAACCGGATATCGAGATTGAAGACGATATTGGTAAAGCCACGCTTGGCCAGCAGGTAAAACAGTCTCTTGGCTTCAGCAATGACAATGTTGAAACCTTCAGTGGCGAAAAATACGCAACAGTACTAATCTACAGAGTATTCGAAGACGCCAGTCTCGGTATTATTCTTAGCGCAGACCAGGCGGTTCGGCTGGAAGATAGAGTCGTTACTCCCTGAACCAAACAATGGTCATGGAAGACCTGCTTAAGACCTGATTAAAGTAAGTGCGGCTGGTCTGAAACATTCAATTACGATTGGTTACCACGGAAGGCAATCCAATTTCTTATCCCAAATATAATTTCAAGGCCTTGCTCCCATGGCTGAAAATCAGCCATGTCAGCGGTATGCACTCGCGGCTGTTTAACCGCTTGCTGACAATTTATTCAACTCCGGAAAATATCCTTGCCTGTGATTTCCAGGCCCTGAGAACTGCCGGCGTGAAAAACAGTTTGGCTCTGGAAATTAGCCAAATTGGCCAGGGTAAGCAGTCTATTGAGATGAACGCGGCGCTGGAACGATGCTTTAACTGGCTGAAGTGCCCGGGCAACTTCCTGATTACCCGTCAGTCCCCTCATTACCCTTCATTACTAACATTTATCCCTGATCCGCCGCCAATGCTTTATGTGAAAGGCAAGCTCGAGAGCCTGCACTTGCCACTTATCGCGATGGTGGGTAGTCGGAAACCAAGTGCCGGAGGCAGGCGAGATGCACAGCATTTCGCAAGAGAGCTGGCGGCCAATGGTCTGGGTGTTGTAAGCGGTCTGGCGATGGGTATTGATTTGGAAAGTCACCGAGGTGCCATAGCAGGGGGGATGACGACTGTTGCTATTTTAGGAACCGGGATCGATATAATTTATCCGGCGGTAAACCGGGCCATGTTTGCTGCGGTGGCAGAAAATGGTGCCCTGGTAAGTGAGTTCAATCCCGGAACACCAGCGCGGCCGCAACACTTTCCTCAACGTAATCGCATAATCAGTGGTCTGAGTCAGGGCGTGCTGGTGGTCGAAGCAGGGGTTAAAAGTGGCTCGATGATTACTGCACGCTTTGCCCTTGAACAGGGCAGAGAGGTGTTTGCCATTCCTGGTTCGATCCATAACCCGATGGCACGCGGGTGTCATAAGTTGATTGCTGAAGGCGCCAAATTGGTTCAATGCGTTGAGGATATACTGGATGAAAAACTTCTCCTTGCAGAACAGCAAACTGCAGAGAGTATAGGAACTGCTATCAGCAAAGAAAGCGGATCGCTTCACTTGACTGAGCCATTGCAAAAAGTAAAACAGGCTGTTGGTTTTGATACGGTTTCTGTTGATCAGATTGTTCTTGAAACTCAATTGAATGTTAAGGATGTGACGGTAGCCTTGGTGGAACTTGAACTCAGAGGTCTGGTGCGAAGAGAAAATAATGGCTATACATTAATAGCGTGTTGATTATGCGCGACCGGGAAAAAGTGCGAGAATGCGCGCTTGAAATGGATGATCAGTGTTTTTGAAAATGTTTTTGTTGTTCGATTTACCACGCCCGGTAAAGTGCAAATATTCGGCAATAATAAATAACTAAAAAGGTATTTATTCGCAAGTATGATATCGATCAAAGGCATAAGTTTTCGATTAATGGACAATTGAGCCATTAATAGAGAATAGTGTCTTGAATAAATTATGCAGTAGATGGAGTAGTTCGTGACAACAATCAACAGTGACGCAGTTAAAGAATTTTTACTGAATCTGCAGGACAATATTTGTAAAGGTCTGGAAGAGGCAGACGGTGGTGCCAGTTTCAAGGAAGATAAGTGGGAGCGTGACAAGGGAGGTATTGGCAGAACTCGTGTCATCACAGGCGAGGTGCTGCAAAAAGGCGGCGTTGCTTTTTCCCATGTTTATGGTGACGCCATGCCGGCATCAGCGACCGCTAATCGCCCGGAACTGGCAGGTAGTGCTTTCCAGGCAATGGGCGTTTCTCTGGTGATTCATCCGGATAATCCCTATGTGCCGACATCCCATGCCAATGTCAGGTTTTTTATTGCCGAGCAGGATGGCAAAGAGCCAGTGTGGTGGTTTGGCGGTGGTTATGACCTCACGCCATATTATGGCTTTGAAGAAGATTGTGTGCACTGGCATCAGGTTGCGAAAAAAGCCTGCGACAATTTTGGTGATGATGTTTATCCACGCTATAAATCCTGGTGTGATGAATATTTCTTCATGCCTCATCGAAAGGAGCCGCGCGGTATTGGCGGCCTCTTTTTTGATGACCTCAATGAATGGGGTTTCGAAAAATCTTTTGCCTTTATGCAATCGGTTGGCAACAGTTATCTTGATGCCTATGTCCCTATTATTGAAAAACGGAAAGATACGCCTTTCGGCGAACGTGAAAAATGGTTTCAGGAGTATCGTCGTGGACGCTATGCTGAATTTAACCTGGTATATGATCGTGGCACTGTTTTTGGCTTGCGCTCCGGTGTTGGCAGGACCGAATCGATCCTCATGTCATTACCGCCCCAGGTACGCTGGGAATATGACTGGCATCCGGAACCCGGGACTGAAGAGTCGCGCCTGTACACAGATTTTCTGACAGACAGAGACTGGCTGGCCTGACTTTCAGTTTCCTTGCTGGCAAAATAAGGTCAGCAAGCAGCCGGGGAGATGCTCCCCATTGACAATAATATTCAAGACAAGAGGATGATTATTTGGATCGTTATGTTGTTATCGGCAACCCGGTCAGTCACAGTAAATCGCCTCTGATTCATTCCCAATTTGCCCTGCAAACTGGCCAGGCAGTTCAATATGATGCCTTGCTGGCAGAACAGGGTGAGTTTCCTCAGTGCGTCACAGACTTTTTTGCAGAAGGCGGCAAAGGAGCAAATATTACTGTGCCTTTTAAGCTGGAGGCATTTGATCTGTCAGAGCATTTGTCAAAAGAAGCACAGAGAGCAGGTGCAGTGAACACGCTTTATCTGAATAGCAGGCAAGAGTTGTGTGGTCATAATACCGACGGCCTCGGCCTGGTGACTGATCTCGTTAATAATTACCATGGGGTATTGTCTGGCAAGCGCTTGCTTATTCTTGGCGCAGGTGGCGCTACCCGGGGAATATTGCAGCCCTTGCTTGACCAGCAGCCGACAGAGATATGCATTGCCAACAGAACTGTTGCCAAGGCAGAAGCACTGGCAGATTACTTTTCCAGGCTATCCGCGCTGGATGAAGAAAGTGGCAAAGGCCTGGTCAGTATTTCCGGATGTGGTTTCAGCGATCTGGACAGCAGCTCTTTTGACTGGATTATCAATGCAACCTCAGCCAGCCTGCAGGGTGAAATGCCAACGCTGCCAGCGGGCCTGGTGAATGCTGATACCTGGTGCTATGACCTGATGTATGCCGCCGAACTTACCCCTTTTGGTGTCTGGGCCCGGGCAGCAGGTGCCGCTAAAGTCATGGATGGTCTGGGTATGCTGGTAGAACAGGCCGCGGAATCATTTAATCTGTGGCGTGGCGTCAGGCCAAAAACACAGGAAGTGATTGCCATGCTGAGAACCTCAGCAAGTTAAGCCGAAGGCTAAGGGGCTAGCGTTTTTAACCTGCGTATCGGCTGGATGTTATTTCAGTACTTCAGATGAATTGTGGTGCAGATCTTTCAGTTTTACATAGTGTTTAGCGCTGTAAAGCAGGAAGTCGATTTCTTCCTGGCGTAAATCACGCACCCGCTGGGCTGGTGAGCCAACATAGAGTCCGCCACTGGTCAGTGTCTTGCCCGGAGAAACCACGCTGCCTCCACCAAGAATGATATCTGATTCTATGACAGCCCCATCCATAACGATTGCCCCCATCCCGATCAGTACCCGATCCTGAATTTTACAGCCATGAAGTACTGCCTTGTGGCCTATGGTCACATCGCTCCCTATATTTAAAGGAAAGCCATCAGGGCCGAATGACTCGGCGGAGGTACAATGTAAAACCGAGCCATCCTGAATATTGGTGCGATCTCCAATACGAATACTGTGCACGTCACCGCGAATGACGGTAAGTGGCCAAACCGAGGAATCGACCCCGAGTACAACATTCCCAATCACAACAGCACTGTTATCGATATAGGCCCGGTCGCCAACTTTGGGATTGAATTCCATGTAACTTCGTACTGTCATTGGATTTTCCTGAAGAGTAAGCAATAGTTTCCTGCAAATTGATTATTTTCCAATTTTCAACTTTAAACAAGGGAAGCTGGTTGGTAAAAGCAAAAAAATTGCTGGTATAATGCGCGCCCCTTAACGAGGCAGCTGTACTTTAGGTTAAGGGTGTTCATAACCCGGTGAAGCCTGCTCTTTTTCCGCCGGGAAAGCATCCATTGAGACACAACGCGGAAACTTGGAAAGCATGCAGGGCATTGACATGAACGTGATGATCTTTTGGGTGTGCGTTGCCGTAGGTACAGTTGTCTATGGGGCTATTATCTGGTCACTGGTCGCTTACAGAAAGACCAAAAAACACGAAGCCTCTTTTCACAAAAGTACTGCTGCCGAAATTGCCTGGACCGTTATACCGCTTCTGATCATCATTGCCATGACGATACCGGCGGCAAAGCTGCTGATTCGTCTTTATCAGAGTGATACTAGTGAGGCCGAAGGCAGGCTGGTAGAGCCCGGCCGATCTCAGCTGGTTTTTGAAAACCGAAATCAGCACTTTCTAATTGCAGGCATACAGCCTAATTCAGAACATACAGGAACGTTAAGCCAGCTCCCAAGCTGAAGTTATTGAGAAATCTAATGAAAAGCGGAAAACCATCCTATTCACTGGTTCTATTTGCCACCTTTTTCGCGGTGGTGGTTGTAATACTTGGTGCCTGGACCCGGCTGGAAGATGCTGGACTGGGATGTCCTGACTGGCCGGGTTGTTACGGGTTTATCACTGTCCCGGAAACGGCTGAAGAAATTGCCCGGGCCGAGGCAGCTTATCCTGATGCTCCGTTTGAAGCTGAAAAGGCCTGGCCGGAAGTCATTCACCGCTATTTTGCCAGCACCCTGGGGCTGCTGATTGTCATTATTAATGTGATTGCCTGGAAAAACCGGAATATTCCGGGTCAGCCATTCAAATTACCTCTTTTTCTATTGTTCATGGTGATTGCCCAGGGGCTTTTCGGCATGTGGACCGTCACATTAAAACTATGGCCACAAGTGGTGACGACCCATTTGCTGGGCGGCTTCACCACGCTAAGTCTGCTTTGGCTGCTGAGTTTGCGACTCAACAATCGGCCCTGGCAACAGCCCAATATACCGATACGGCAATGGACAGGTCTCAAGCCACTTGCCCTGAGCGCATTGGTTTTACTGGTTTTTCAGATTTTCCTGGGGGGATGGACCAGCTCGAATTATGCCGCGTTGGCGTGTCCTGATCTGCCTACCTGTCAGGGCCGTTGGTGGCCACCAATGGATTTAGGCAATGGTTTTAATGTCACCCAGGAAATAGGGCCCAACTATCTCGGCGGCCAAATGGATGGCGAGGCGAGAGTGGCTATTCATATGATGCATCGCATAGGCGCGATGCTGGTATCTCTGGTTATTGGTTTTCTTGTGTTCAAGCTGTTCAAGAATGCCGGTGGCAGCGAGATGAAAAGGCTTGCTTCAGTGCTGTTGGGGCTGCTAATACTTCAAGTGAGCCTGGGAATCAGCAATATTGTTTTTGCGCTGCCCTTATGGGTTGCGGTTGCACACAATGCCGGGGGTGCTTTACTATTGCTCACCCTTGTTAACCTCAATTACCGACTAAATAAAGCGTCTACCTTTTAGATCATGAGCCAAGCCACTTTTTTCAAACCTGCCAATAAAGATGCAGGAAACAAAACTGCCAGCTGGCGGGATTACTACGAAATGTGTAAGCCCCGCGTGGTCATGATGATGATCCTGACCTCGCTGATTGGTATGTTCCTTGCCGTCCCGGGAATGGTTGCCATCGATATCCTTATCTGGGGCAATTTAGGCATAGCACTTGTTGCCAGTGCCGGCGCCGTGGTTAATCATCTCATTGACCATCAGGTCGACACCATCATGCAAAGGACCATCAAGCGTCCGATTCCCCAGGGTAAAGTCAGCCCGGTACAGGCCTTGCTATTTGCATTGAGCATTTGTTTGCTCGGCATGCTCATCCTTATTTTTCTGGTAAATCCCCTGAGTGCCTGGCTGACCCTGGCCTCTTTTGTTGGCTATGCCATTATCTATACCGGATTTTTAAAACGAGCGACGCCGCAGAATATTGTTATTGGCGGCCTTTCCGGTGCCATGCCACCACTACTTGGATGGACTGCAGTGACCGGCACTATCGATCCCAACGGTTTGCTATTGGTGTTAATTATTTTTGCCTGGACTCCGCCTCATTTCTGGCCATTGGCTATTCATCGCAAAAGTGATTACGCCAAAACAGATATTCCAATGCTACCAGTCACCCATGGCGATCCACTGACCAAACTGCATACCCTGCTTTACACAATTATCATGTGCCTGGTCACTATCCTGCCTTACCTTACCGGGATGAGCGGATCGCTTTATCTGGCAGCGGCCATTTTATTGGGGGGCGGGTTTCTATATCACTCTGTGCGACTGCTTGTTACCGATAACCCCCGAGCAGCCTTAACGACTTTTCGCTATTCTATTGTCTATCTGATTGCGCTGTTTATTGCGCTGTTGATAGATCACTATCTATAAATCCCTGACCTCATACTGCCTTCAGTACTATTCAGGACTCTGAACTAACCGGCATGGATACAAAGCGTTTGAAACTAATCATGTCATTGTTGGCCGGCATTTCGGTTCTTACCGGAGGCATACTGATTAATCTTTTTATTGCGGCAAACCAGGTAACTATTGAGTCACTTCGTAATGACAGTTTTTTTGTTTACGATGCCCCAATTGAAATTGATGAATTCAGCCTGACGGATCATAACAACGAACCTTTTACCCGCAGCGCGCTAAAAGATAAATGGACGCTGGTGTTTTTTGGCTACACCTTTTGCCCGGATATTTGTCCAATAACCATGGCAGCGATTAAACAGTTTTATGACCTGCTGGAAGACAATGGCACACAGTCAGATGTGAAGGTGGTCATGATCAGTGTTGATCCTAACCGGGATACACCGGAAAAACTGGCAGAATATGTTGGCTTCTTCAATCCGGAATTTATCGGACTAACCGGGGATTACAACAATCTTTATACGATGGCGCGAAAAATGAACGTGGCATTTTCCTATTTACGCGTTGATGATGATAATTATCTGGTGACTCACAACGGAGAAATCATGCTGATAGATCCACAGGGAAATAATGTGGGTTTCTTCAAGGCACCTTATGATCCGCAATTGATGCTGGATAATTTTCGTGCTGTTAAAAAGTTTAGCGCAAAAAACTAATTCTGCCGGACTCGCTACTTAACCTTTCTCGCCGCTGACCGCAATCCTTGAAAAAATAAACAGCAAGCTGGTCATGACCACGATGCTTGGACCGGTAGGTGTATCCCAGAACCAGGACGCCGCCAAACCACTGCAAACCGCAATACAGCCTACGATACTCGCCATAACCGACATTGATTCAGGGGTTTTGGAAAATGCCCTTGCGCAGGCGGGAGGAATAATGAGAAGAGAGGTAATAAGTAACACACCGACTACTTTCATGGAAACCGCAACAATCAATGCAATCAACAACATCAGTAAAAGTCGCAGACGAGTCACATTGAGGCCTTCAACCTGGGCAAGTTCTTCATGAAGAGTGATAGTTAACAGACGGTTCCAGTTGGCAAATAATACGCCCAGTACTATACAAACGCTGGCACCAATCCAGATAAGATCGTTCCATGATACGGTGAGCAAATCACCAAACAGATAGGCCATCAGGTTTATCTGGTTGTCAGTAAAGCTGATCATTACCAGTCCAAGCGCAAGAGAACTGTGAGCGAGGATTCCAAGAATAGTATCTGTAGAAAGACCGCGACGGTTTTCCATCATCACCAGCGCAACAGCCAGAAGCATGCAGGCAAAAATGACGGATAACTGCAGACTTATGTCGAGAATTAGTCCGAGCGCTATGCCAAAAAGGGCGGAGTGAGCAAGCGTATCGCCAAAATAAGACATCCGGCGCCACACCACAAAGCATCCGAGCGGCCCTGCAATGATGGCAACCATCAAGCCGGCTAATAATGCACGTATTATAAAATCAGCCATAGGGTTGTCGCCTGAATCCTGCCTTCATTTTTGGCTCTTCTCTACGATATCACCACCGAGATCATGACTATGGTTGTGATGATGAGTATAGACGGCAAGGGTCTCGGCATCCTTTTTGCCAAATAATTCCAGATAGGCTGGGTCATTGCTTACCTGCTCAGGATGACCATGGCAGCACACGTGCTGATTAAGACAGATCACTTCATCGGTGGCTGACATAACCAGATGCAAGTCATGGGAAACAAGTAAAATGCCACATTTGTGTCGGGTCCTGATATTTTCAATAAGGCGGTAAAGCTCGGCCTGCCCGTTCACATCAACGCCCTGCACAGGTTCATCGAGCACCAGTAATTGGGGCGCCTGAATCAAGGCCCGGGCCAGCAAAACCCGTTGTAGTTCACCACCAGAAAGAGAGTGGAGCTGGCTATTGAGTAATGCGCTGGCTCCTACCTCTTTCAGGACACTGTTTATTTCACTGCGGTTTGCATTCACCGCCAGTTTTAAGAAACGGTCTACTGACACCGGCATGCTGGGATCTATATGTAAGCGCTGTGGCATATAGCCAACTCTCAAGCCTTTTCTCAGAGTAACTGTGCCACTGGAGGGTTTTACCAGCCCAAGCACAATTTTTACCAGGGAGGTTTTACCAGCACCATTAGGGCCAATCAATGTGACAATCTGCTCTTTTGCTACCTGCAGGGATATATTGTTCAGAATTTGCCGTTGCTCAATTTCCAGCGAAATATTGCTGGCATTAATAAGGAAATTTTCGTCCACGACAGGGAGCCCGGATAAGAGAGTTTGAGAATGTTATAACAGGATTGTGCAGTATATTTTTTATGCTGAACACTTGAATCCTGTGGTATTCATTCAGGGTGATATATCATAGCATCTTTTAAATGCACAGCTTAATGGCTGAGCAGTTTTCTGACTGGTTTTTCTCTTTTAATATGCGCACATTATTGCTGATTTTTTTTCTGCTGCCGGGGCTTAATACCCAGGTTTTTGCGCAATATTCAGTCGCTGCCAGCATTCGACCATTGCAATTAATTGCCGCAGCCATCACAGAAGAGATTTCCCAGCCGCAGCTGGTGATGGATGGTTCACAGGATCCGCATCACCCCTCACTCAGGCCCTCACAACGCCGTGCAATGAATCAGGCAGATATTTTTCTCTGGATTGGGCCGCAACTTGAAACGGGTATGGAGCCAATAATTGGCGAGCTTGACGCGCAGATACTGACGGTTATTAAACTTGTCGGGCTCACACTCTACCCACTTAATGCCGGTATCGACCCACACATTTGGCTTGATACCAATAATGCCGGAATAATTGCAGATGCTCTGGCAGCAAACCTGATTGAGCTCGATCGCGATAATGAAACCCGCTATCTGCAAAACCTTGCCCGCTTCAGGGAGGGCTTGAAAAAGCTGGAGAAAGAGCTGGGGAAAATTCTTGATCCTGACAGCTTTCCAGCCTTTGCTGTATACCACAATGGCTACCAGTATTTTGAAAAACAGCTGGGATTTTCTCATCTGACCAGCTTTACTGATAATGAGGAAGTTCAACCCGGCATAAGGCGCGTTATGGAAATAAAATCCGTGCTTGATGCCAGCAATGTGAACTGTATTGTAGTTGATCCTTCTGTGAATTCAGGAAACCTTCACAATCAACTTGAACGGGATAGTTTGCGTTATATTTCCGTAGATGTGCTTGCCCATGATATTCCTTTAGCAGCGGATGGCTATTTTCAGTTCATGCAAAAGCTGGCAGCAAGTTTTGCTTCCTGCCGCGACTAAACTGAATCTGTATATTGCGGGACAAGCCTGTGAAAAATTTAACCCTTAATGTCTGAGAAAGCAGAGCAGCATGGCCAATAATAATCCACTGATACTCGTTGATGGTTCTTCCTATTTATTTCGGGCCTTTCATGCCTTACCCCCGCTAACCACCAGCAAGGGCCAGCCTACCGGTGCGGTTAAAGGGGTTATTAATATGATCAAGAGCCTGATCAACAGCTACCCTGACAGCTATGTTGCGATCGTGTTTGATGCCAAGGGCAAAACTTTTCGTAACGATATGTACAGCGAGTACAAGGCTAATCGCCCGCCCATGCCTGATGATCTGCGCAGTCAGATTGAGCCAATACATCTGATTATCAAGGCGATGGGTTTGCCGCTGATAGTGGTAGATGGTGTCGAGGCGGATGACGTGATTGGCACCCTGGCGCAACAGGCCTGGGAACAAAGTATGCCGACGTTGATATCAACCGGCGACAAGGATTTGGCGCAACTGGTCAATGAACATGTCACCCTGCTCAATACCATGACCAATGAAACCCTGGATATTGCAGGTGTAAATAACAAGTTCGGCCTGCCACCGGAAAAGATCATCGACTACCTTGCCTTAATGGGTGACAAGTCTGACAACATTCCAGGGGTTCCAGGTGTCGGGCCGAAAACTGCGGTGAAATGGCTGGATGAATATGGCTCGCTGGAAGGCGTTATCCAAAACGCTGAAGCGGTTAAAGGAAAAATTGGAGAAAAGCTGCGTGACAACCTGGAACAACTCGGGCTTTCTCATGAACTGGCCACCATAAAACTGGATGTGGAACTGGATTTTGGTCCTAAAGACCTGGTTCATGAAGAGGAGAATAAACCGGAGTTACTCGCACTTTATAAACAGATGGAATTTCGCTCCTGGATTAAGGAGCTGGAAGGGGAAGGCGTCGAGGCGGCAGAATCACAGGGGGTGCAGCCGGAAGATGAGGCGCGGGACGATATTGTCGAAATACCCAATCCTGAAACGCTTGAGTACAAGTGCATCCTGGAACAAGGGCTGCTGGAACAATTTATTGCGGATAGTACCAAAGCCGGACGCGTCGCCATTAGTGTTGAGACAGAAGGGGGGCATTACAAGGAAGCAGAAATTGTAGGGCTATCCCTGTGCTATGAGCCCGGCAAAGCCATTTATATCCCTCTGGCCCATAGCGGACTTGATGTGCCGGCGCAATTGTCCAGGGATGAGGTAGTTGCCCTGTTAAAGCCGATTCTGGAAGACAATCACCTGTTTAAAATCGGTCATGATCTGAAACTGATTTCTCATATATTAAGTAATTATGATATTTCACTGCGTGGCAGACGCTATGACACCATGCTGCAATCCTATGTGTTGAATTCGGTTGCGTTCAAACACACCTTTGATCGCCTGGTGTCGCTTTACCTCGAGCAGGACAAAAAGACGCTGGAAGAATTACTGGGAAAAGGCAGAACAAAAATCAGTTTTGCCGAGCTAGAGCTTGAAAAAGCCACATCCTGGTCTGCGGAAAACGCAGATTTCTGTTTCCGCTTGCACCAGGTGCTGGACAACAGGCTAGAACAAACAACCCAGTTGGCAGACGTATATCGCTATTTCGAAATCGCCCTGGTACCGGTGTTAAGTCGCATGGAAGACGCTGGCGTGAGCCTGGATACGGCTGCACTTGCCAGGCAAAGTATAGAGCTTGCGGAAAAACTTCAGACCCTGGAAAAGAAGGCCTATGAGCTTGCCGGGGAAGAATTCAATCTGGGCTCACCAAAACAACTGCAGCAAATTTTTTACGAAAAGCTGAACTACCGGGTCATTAGCAAAACCGCCAAAGGCCAACCTTCTACCGCGGAGCCGGTGTTGCAGGAGTTGGCACTGGAATATCCATTGCCGGAAATAATTCTCGAACACCGTAGTTTGAGTAAATTGAAATCAACTTATACAGATCGCCTGCCGCGGGATATTAATCCGGGCACCGGACGCATCCACAGCAATTATCAGCAGGCAGTGGCGGCTACCGGCAGACTGTCTTCAACAGAACCAAATCTGCAAAACATCCCCATCAGAACCGAGGAAGGGCGTCGCATCAGGCAGGCATTCATCGCTGAAAAGGGCAAGGTGCTGTTGGCGGCGGACTATTCCCAGGTTGAATTGCGAATTATGGCCCACCTGTCCGGGGATGAGGGACTCTGTGAAGCATTTTCCAGAGGGCTGGACGTCCATCAGGCAACAGCCAGTGAAATTTTCTCGGTGGCTCTGGACAAAGTGGAGCCGGATCAGCGTCGCAGTGCAAAAGCGATTAACTTTGGGCTGATTTACGGAATGTCGGCTTTTGGCCTTGCCAAGCAATTGGGCATCGGACGTGCAGAAGCCCAGGAATATGTTGAGCGCTATTTTCAGCGCTATCCGGGTGTGCGCAGATACATGGATGATACGCGCATACTGGCCAGTGAGCAGGGCTATGTGGAGACGCTATTTGGTCGACGCTTGTATCTGCCGGATATCAAGGCCAGCAATGGCATGTTACGTAAGGCGGCGGAAAGAACCGCGATCAATGCGCCAATGCAGGGAACGGCCGCAGATATTATTAAACAGGCAATGGTGGATATAGATCACTGGCTTAAAGTAGCCAAGCTCGACGCAATGATGATTATGCAGGTGCATGATGAGCTGGTGTTTGAAGTAGCAGAAGAGGATCTGGAATTGCTGGCTGAGGGTGTCAGGTTTCGCATGGTGTCATCAGCGTCACTGAATGTGCCTTTGGTGGTAGATATGGGTTCCGGGAAAGACTGGAATACTGCTCATTAGCATTCAGGGCAGCTAATTTTTTTGTGTCTCTGCGGGGACAGTAAAAATATTTAATTTTTTTGTCCCGTTTTTTGAACTAATGGAAAAACAGCGGGTCAATTAATACAGCAAGAAGGTTTTCTCCCCGATTTTTCCTTCTTGCTAAAAGAAGATATATCTCCTGGTTAATAGGAGCGCGTTGGGCCCTAACTGTTTCTCCTACAGTTAGGGCCCTTTTAATTAGGGCCCTACTAATTTGGGGTCTTTGTATTTACGCTTTCAGTAAGCGCTTCCGTTGTTCCTGTTGTTCCTGTTTCTTCAGCTGTCTCAACGACTGGAGGGCATAACCAGGATTGCAGTCGCCCTTTCAGAGCGCCTGCGCCTTCATGATTAAGGGCTGAAAACAGCTGAATTGTTATCATGTCACCGTAACCAGCCAGTGCTCTTCGAGTTTCAAGAAGGGCCTTTTGCTTGGCTCCGGACTTCAATTTGTCACTTTTTGTCAGCAGTATATGCACTGACATTGGCGCCCGGGCACACCACTCAATCATCATACGATCAAAATCCTTGAGGGGGTGGCGGCAATCCATCAACAAGACCAGTCCACGCAATGATTTACGCTCTCTGAGATAGGCTTCCAGCTGTTTTTGCCATTTGGCTTTAACCGCAGGAGGAACTTTGGCATAGCCAAAGCCGGGCAGATCCACCAGGAATTTACCCTCGGCTACCAGGAAGAAATTGAGTAATTGCGTACGCCCCGGGGTTTTACTGGTTCTGGCCAGCTTGGTTTGGTCGGTTAATGTATTGATTGCGCTGGATTTACCGGCATTGGAACGTCCAACAAAAGCGACCTCATCAACATTATCTTCCGGGCACTGGGATAGCGTGCTGGCACTCTGCAAAAAACGGGTGCTGGTGAAATCTAGTCGGTTGGCCTGCGGATCAGCTTTCATATGTCTGGCATTCTGTTTGGGGTTAAGTGATGGCTTAAGGTATAATCGCGCGGCTTTTATCGGCTGTGGATTGTAACAGCACTGATTAACGAATGAGTAGTTTATAAGACTTTGACTGTATTGGTTGTTCAGGAAGCAATATTCAGGAAAAAAAGCGCACAGTGATAAATACCCTGTCGCTTTGAATTTTTGACATTAGCATTGATCGAATTGCTCCAAATAACAGTAAATATAGAGAGCACCAAGTTTAAATAGAAGTAACTAAACATCCCGACTGGAAACTGAGAATGAAGAATACCGCAGTAAATACCTCTAGCTTTGTAAGTACTATTGTAAGTACTTTTGTTTCAAGAACAGTATCTGCAGCCGCCATTATTTTAATGGCCTTGTTGGGCAGTGTGCAGGTTTTTGCCCAGGGCGATGCTGCCGCTGGCGCAGACAAAATCGCTGTATGCCTTGCCTGTCATGGCTCCGATGGCAATATGAGCACGCTTCCGAATGTCCCTAAAATTGGCGGACAGTCAGAAAAATACCTTTTAAAACAGATGCATGACATCAAGACAGGCGTCAGAGCGGCACCCTTGATGACAGGCATGCTGAACGCACTTAATGATCAGGATATGGCGAACGTAGCGGCTTATTATGCTTCCCAGCCTCTGGCACAAGGTGCGGCAGAACCAGAAAAAGTTGCCCTTGGCGAGACTTTGTACAAGGCCGGCATTGCTGAAATTGGTGCTGCCGCCTGTTCTGCCTGCCATTCGCCAAATGGGGAGGGTCTGTCATCTGCTGGTTATCCGGCATTGAGCGGACAAGACCCTGCCTATACTGAACTGCAACTCAAGGCGTTCAGGTCTGGTATGCGTAATAATGATGATGCTGAAGTAATGCGCAGTATTGCTGCTCGCTTGAGTGACGAAGAAATTGCTGCCCTGGCTTCCTATGTCTCTGGATTGCGCTAATTCAGCTATAGTTAAGGCGCGTTAAAGAATACTCCAGTAAAGAATACTCTGGAACAATGAGCGTGGCATAATAAGGAAAAATAGCGAAACAGCCTTTCTATCCATGCCTTGAATGTTTATAAAGGTTGTAAAATAGTCAGTATTGATAGTTTTTTGAAATACTGATCACACAAGAATACTCCGAGGGAGAGAGACCCAATGAAGTTAACCACTAAATTACTGATGATGTTTGTACTGGCCCTGAATGTAGCCGCCACGGCTATAGCTCAGCCAGCTCTTTATGTTGAAGGCACTCACTATGAAGTCATTGCCGATCCGGTCAGAACAGCAGACCCCAACAAAGTCGAAGTGTCTGAAATCTTCTGGTACGGCTGCCCCCACTGCTATGCATTCGAGCCACTGATAACCAGCTGGGAAGAAAAGTTGCCTTCTGACGTTGCTTTCGTTCGCAGCCCGGGAATGTGGAATGGCACTATGGAAATTCACGCACAGATTTATTATGCCGCAGAAGCACTTGGTGTTTCAGAAACTATTCATCCGATAGCGTTTTCTGAAATTCACCAGCGTCGCAACTACCTGCAGTCGGAAGAAGCCGTTAAGGATATGTTTGTCGGTGCAGGCGTTGCCCCTGATGCTTTTGACAAGGCGTGGAAGTCCTTTTCAGTTTCCAGCGCCGTCAAGCGCGCCGGCACACGCATGAGAGACTATGGTGTTCGAGGCGTACCAAGCATGGTAGTTAACGGTAAATACCTGGTTACTGTAGGCGGGCCAGTTCCTACTCAGACAGAACTTTTAAAGATTGTTGATTTTCTGGTACAAAAGGAAAAATCCAGCAGTTAATTCCTCTATTTCAGTGCAAAAACAGGACGCCCATGCTTATCCGGCATGGGCGTTTTTTTATGGGGGCGCCATAAAGCGCTGGATTGCATCAAATTTTAGATAAATTCCCAGTAAATTTAGATGCTTACCGCAAAATATTCATAAAAAGAATAAACTTTTTAGTAAGCCTCGTTGTCATAGTACAGACCCGCAGCCCTGATTTGCCTGTAAAGCATAGCAATTACTAGGGAGAGGCCGGAAAATAACCTATAATTCAAGGTTTTAGATTAATACTTACGATATAACCCTTAGTAGAAATTATGAAGTTGGCGATACCATTGTTTGACAAACTCCCGCTTCGGGAACTGGGCTTGAAAGCGCAGTCATTCCTGCCATCCGGGCGTCATACTCAATCTCTGAAGCGAGTGGATGCGAGCCTCTTGCTTTTTGACCATACGCTGATAAACACAGAAAACGGCAGGACTGAAGAAGTAACGAGCGTAGCTGACGAAGCGCAAGAGCAGTCTATGGCAAGGGCCGCCAGACGCCTGCTGCCCGCCGACCAGGATAATCGCCATATTCTGCTGATGTTACCTACTACTGAATTTGCTGCCACTTCATACCAGATGCAGGTTATGGGCGAGAAAATGATTCGTTCAGCACTGGAGCTACAGTCCCACAGCCTGATTCCGGCCTATGACGAAAAACTACTACTTGCCGTGAATGCCAGTAACCCTGAAGGGGTTGCTTTGTGGTTTAGCGAAAAACAGGTAAACCGTTTGTTTCGTGCCTTTGAAGAGCAGGGCATGTTCCTCAGCGCCATTATGCCGCGCTCACTGGCATTGCTTGAAAATACTGAAGATGAAGACAGAAGCATTCTCATTAATGATGAAGAGGGTAGCAAGGTTTCATTATTACAAATCACTGGCAATACCATCAGGCGTTTGTTGACTGTTAACAAGGCAGACCTGGAGCAGGAGGTTTTTGCCAAGCAGTGGGATATCGAGACCAGTCAGTTAAAAGCAGATGCGACACAAACGATGAGCTCACTGGATGACTGGAGCGCGATTCGACAAACAGTTTCCCCGGTTGCTGATTACTGCTTTCTTCCTGCAGGCGCTATTGAAGAAGAAAAGAAGATTAGTTTGGCCAGAAAGAGTAAAGCGGCTCTGGCTATAGCGGCCGCTATTGTTCTAGTGCTGTTCGCGCCATTTATAGCAAACTGGATGACATTGTATGATTTACAGGCTGAACTTGCCCGTGTTGAGGAAATGTCCATTGAGCCGAGAAGCCTGCAGGCCTCTATCTTTGACATGGATGAAGAGTGGGGCGCGCTCGAAGAATATCCTGACCAAAAAGTAGCGCAGGTTTTGATCTCCCTGAACGATGTTGTGCAAAGCTCACTGACGTCTTTCTCAATGAATAAAGGGGTGGTTGATATTAGCGGATCAACAGATGACCCGGCTTACCTGGTGGAATTGCTGGCGCAAAGGGAAGAGTTTTTCAACGTAGCGCAAAGTACCAATACTCGAGGTGGCGGCGCTCAATTTGGAATTCGTATGAATCTGAGTAGTACAGATTTTGAAGCCTATGAAGAAAAATACCCGGTAATTTCGCAGGGGCGATAGAAAGAATAATGAAGGCCATATTCAGATAAATATGAAGAATAACGATAAAAAACTGATCGCGATTGCGGCAATTTTATTTCTGCTGGTGGTTATTGTGAGAGTCATTCCATTATTAAAGGAATCCTACAATGAAGACCTGCAGGAAATTGAGTTTCTGGAGCAGCGTATTGCCCGTATACGATCCTTGATGGAACAAGCGCCGTTTATTAAAGATGACGAAGCAGCAAGGCGGGAAGAGGTTGCTGCCCTGGAAAGCTGGACATTTACCGGCCAGGATCCAAATTTAATTGGTACCAGCGTGCAACGCCAATTACGTCAAGCTGTTGAAGAGGCAGGGGTATTACCTCGCTCCTATAACACGCCCCGAATCGCCGAGACAGAAGGCTGGCTCTTGATAACCCAGGAAATGGATTTTGTGATTGAACAACAGGGCTCAATTCTTCAGTTTCTGGATTTACTGGAAAATTCCAGGCCAAGATTGCATGTAACAGAATTCAGCATCAATCGTAATCGAAGACAGTATACCGGCTCTATAACGGTTACCGGCTTCAGCAAAACCCTTTGATGGCTGGTATTAACAGGCTGGCATTGATAGATAGTTAAACGAATATTTACTGCACGTTAATGGTTTAGGTAGATGGAAAATACACAATTGACATTACCTGTTTTTAGCCAACTTCTGGAACCGGAAGGGATGGCTCCTGCGCAGAATTTCAAAGATTCCTGGGAACTGGTATGCAATAAATTGCCGAGCATTGAGAGTCGGGCAAAGGTCAGGTTTGTAATTGGTGAACAGGTACTTTTTCGCATTGGCAACACAGATGAAGTGGCCCGTCTAACGAAGCATTGGCGCGCAGAACTTTCGCCAGAGATTGCCGATGCCGATGATGCCTTTGTTTCCGGCTTTGGCGATGATGATGCTTTTTCAGATATGGATTCCGAGGCGCCGATAATCCGCCTGGTAAACCATTTGTTTGCCCGTGCCCTGGATTTAAATGCCAGTGACATACATTTTGAGCCCACAGAACATTATCTGGAGATCCGTTGTCGCGTCGATGGCATCATGACACGTATCGAAAAACTGCCAATAAAAATTCAGTCTGCCGTTGCTTCGCGCCTGAAGCTCATGGCTAAACTTGATATCGGTGAAAAGCGTTTGCCTCAGGACGGAAGAATTGACTATCGCGTCGGAGATCGCGATCTCGATATGCGTGTGTCTACCTTGCCGGGAGTGCTGGGTGAGTCGGTAGTACTGCGTATCCTCGACCGTAGCGATCTGAATATTGAGCTTTCCGAGCTGGGTATGCCGGAGCAAATTCTGCAGGACTATTCGCGGGTAATTTCCCAGCCCCATGGCTTGATTCTGATTACCGGTCCAACCGGTAGCGGAAAAACCACCACCTTGTATGGCACGCTGGAAAAAATTCACAATGAAAGACAAAAAATTATTACTGTTGAAGACCCGGTGGAATACCAGCTTGATGGCATCACCCAGATACAGGTGAACTCCAAGATCGGTCTCGACTTTGCATCCGGCCTGCGTTCCATTGTGCGCCAGGACCCGGACATTCTCATGATCGGAGAAATCCGTGATCATGAAACGGCAGAAATCGCTATTGAGTCTGCTCTTACCGGTCACCTTGTATTTTCTACCTTGCATACCAATGATGCCGCGGGCGCAGTAACCCGAATGCAGGATATGGGGGTTGAAAGCTATCTCATCAGTTCAAGTTTACTGGGCATACAGGCCCAGCGTCTGGTGCGCAGGATTTGTACCGATTGCGTGGAAGACACCTCGTTGACTGAAGATGAAGCCAATGTGCTGGATGTCAAAAAAGAAGATTATCCATCAATAAAGCGTGGCAAAGGCTGCGAACGTTGTGGCGATACGGGTTATCGGGGCAGGGTTGGTCTTTATGAACTTTTATTAATGTCGGATGAAATCAGGCATTTGATTACCAGTGGTGCAGATGCCAATGTCATCAGAAAACAGGGTGTCAAGGAGGGGATGAAAACCCTGCGCGAAGATGCTCTTGAAAAACTCAGATCCGGCATGACGACCCCTGAAGAAGTGGTCAGGGTAACTCGCGCCATATGAGTATTAATTATTACCAGTATCAGGCCTGTGATGCCCAGGGAAATATAACCAATGGCCAGCTCAGTGCGGAATCCGAGCGTGAAGCCATAGCCATGTTGCAGGCCAGGAAACTGGTGCCGGTGAAGCTCAACGCAACGTCCAGGCAAAGCCTGAAACGTTCGGGTGGTAAAAAAATTAGTACCGCTGATCTTGTAGACTTTACCAGTGGTCTTACTACCCTGGTAGAAGCCCGTATTCCCATAGACAAGGCACTGCAGCTACTGGAAGGCATTACCGCAAAAGAACATATGAAACGTCTGGTGGTTTCATTACGACGGGATGTTAAGGAAGGAAAGAGTCTGGCAGATGCCATGGAATCCAGGCCGGATGTTTTTTCAAAGCTCTATATCAACATTATCAGAGCTGGTGAAACAGGCGGTATTCTTGACCAGTTGCTTCCGGATTTGGGTAATTTTCTGGAAACTGCAGAAGAAACCAAAAAGCAGATTATTTCAGCGCTGACTTATCCGATGGTGTTACTGATCACCGGCGTGATATCGGTAGTTTTATTATTGGTCTATGTAGTGCCTCAATTTACCGCCATGTTTGAAGATGTTGGCTCGGAAATACCGGCGTCTGCAGAATTTTTGTTGAATTTGAGTTCGGGATTACAAAGTTTTGGCTGGCTAGTTGTGCCGGTGGTTTTCGGGATTATTTACTGGTGGCGCTGGCTTGGTGCGGATAAACAAAGAAAAAGACAAAAAGATGCCTTTATGTTGCGCTTACCCATTGCGGGAAAATTACTGCTAAATCGCGATGTGGCAATTTTTTCCAGAACCCTTGGCGCATTGCTGGGAGCAGGAATTCCCCTGATCAGGGGCTTGAGAGTTGCCCGTGAAGTGATAAGTAATGAGGAACTGATTCATCACCTTGAGGTCGTAGAAGAGGATGTTCGAAGTGGTGCTGGTCTTGGTATATCACTTGAAAAGACAGGTATGTTTCCAGTCTTGTTGCATCAGCTGGTAACGGTTGGGGAAGAATCGGGAAGAACTGGTCCCATTTTGAAAAAGCTGGCAAAAACATTTGATGCCAACGTAAGAGACGATGTGTCACGGCTGGTCAGTGCATTACAGCCTGCCCTTATATTGTTACTGGGTATCGCCGTAGGTGGAATAATTATAGTCATGCTGTCAGCGGTGTTCAGCATGAATACGGTAGATTTTTAACTGGAGTTAAGAGTGAATTACAAAGCTTGTACAGATTTTTATTCATTGAGAAAGATAAGCCTTTTAGTGGTTTTGTCTGTTCTTTTATCTTCCTGTGCCACGATGCAGGAAAGACGAGGCTCTGTATCTGCTTCAGATTCCCGTGCTGAAATTTCCCGGCAGGATGACAGCTCATCCTCTGGCAATCGAAATGCTATCCCGGCAGACCCCTCTACCTCATTACAGGGAGAAGCGGGAGAACAGGATGATCCTGGTATAAACCGCACTGGCCGGGTTATTCAGCTCGGCAGGTTTGTTGAGGATCGCCCGCAAGTTGAAGTACCCGAAGGCACTACGGTTGAACTGAACTATGAGCAGGAAGATCTGCGTCTGGTGTTTGAACAGCTGGGAGATCAATTACAGATTAATATGGTTATCGACCCTACTATCGATGACAAGGTCAGCTTGCGTTCATCGCCTGACAATCCCTTGCAATATGAAGACCTGTGGCCCTTGATGCGAATGCTGGCAAGTAATGCAGGCGTAACCATAGAGCAGGCTGGAAATATTTACCGCTTCATGAAAGACAATTCAGCTATCCCGGTAGAAATTGTCATGCCTGCCTGGCTCAATGATGCCACTTCGTCAGAAGTGCTTCAGGTCACACCGCTAACCTATATTTCTGTTGAAACAGCGGTCCAGTTGTTAACACCCATGCTGCAGCCTGAAGGCACTATCGTCAGTCTCGGGCAGGCTAATCTGATTGGCTTAAGTGGCAGCCCGCAACAATTACAACGGGTTAATGCATTGCTTGCCATTATTGATGATGATCCGTTCCAGAATCAGGGCATTCAACTGTATGAATTGCTTAATTCGCAAGCTGCAGAAGTGGCGCTGGAGCTAACCAATATTCTTGCATTAATTGATGGTGAACAATCGTCGTACCAGGTCCTTGGTCTTGAGCGAATAAACTCTGTCCTGGTATTGGCGCCAGCCAATCGTGGTTTTGAAGAAGTGACGCGCTGGGTTCGTCTGCTGGATGCAGAAAGCCAGGAACAGGTGGAACAGTTATTTTTCTACAAGGTTAAAAATCTCAGTGCCACTACACTGGCGCAGACCCTGACCAATGTATTTCAGCAAAATGAAGAAACCCGTATAGCTGTTGCTACAGAGATAGAAGCAGACTCCAGCGCCAGCGAAGGCGGGACTGCTGACGATGCGCCAGAAGAGACTGCAGCTCCCGCACAGGAGGGCGTCGTTTCCGCAAATATTACCGTTACTATTGTGGCGGACGAGGACACCAATAGTTTGCTGGTTCGAAGTACACCGAGGGATTACCGACAGTTGCTAACGACTATCAATAATCTGGACACGGTTCCACCTCAGGTGTTGATCAATGCCGTTATCGGTCAGGTCACCCTGACTGATGATAATGAATTCGGAGTTGATTGGGTGCGTATTTCCCAGAATGCCAACACCGGAGTAGTGAGCTCCAGATTTCTTCCTGCTGCCGGACTAATTCAGGGCAATGGATCAGCCGCTGTGGGCTCTGGTCTGGTTATGTCCCGAACCTTTAATGATGGTACCTCCATTATTGATGCGACCTTGAATGCCATCTCTCAGGATAATGAAGTGCGACTGCTGGCTCGTCCTACTATCCTGGCCACCAATAATCAGGAAGGAGAGATAAAAGTAGGTCAATCAGTGCCTATCGATCAAGGCCAGACCATTACCGGTCAGGGCGCCGTTACCTCAAATGTAGCTTATCGGGATGTGGGTATAGTGTTAACGATTACCCCTCATATAAATGACGACGGGTTTATCAATCTGGAAATTTTCCAGAGCCTTTCATCCATAGAAGATGGTGCCGGTGGTGTTCAGGGTAACCCCATTTTTTCCAACCAGGAGATCACCACAACAGCCGTTGTCGCGGATCAATCAACCATTACCCTGGGGGGCTTGATACAGGAAGATGATACTGACCTGAACACTGGTATACCTGGTCTACAAAGGGTTCCGGTATTGGGGGCATTATTTTCCTATCAGCAAAATCGCTCTGTAAGACGTGAATTGTTTGTCATACTCAGACCCCAGATAATCAACGGTGATGAGCGTGATACCGAATTGATGCAGCAATTCAGGGACAGTTTCGACAATGTTGCTGCACTTTTTGATGAAGCTGGCTTATAGCCAGTCGGGAAATTTATAGAATGTATTTGCAATATAGTAGCGAAGTATCTGGAGCAAAATCATGAAGAAACGAAGTGGATTTACCCTTATTGAGCTATTGGTCGTCATGGCTATTCTGGGTATGCTTGCGGCGCTGGTTGGCCCCGCCCTGTTTGGCAACCTGAGTAAAGGACAGCGCACAACAGCGGCTTCCCAAATCAGCAATCTTCAATCTGCTCTGGATACCTATCGACTGGATGTTGGCAGTTATCCTGACAGCTTAAGGGGTCTTGTTGAAAATGATAGCGGCAGTCAACGCTGGAATGGGCCTTACATCAGGGACAATGAAGTGCCACTGGATCCCTGGGACAATGCCTATCATTACGAAGCGGGCGGCAGGGATTTTACGCTGATTTCCTATGGTGCCGATGGTGTGCCAGGCGGCGAAGGTGATGACGCCGATATCGGGAGCTAATTCTTATACCCTGCAGTCAAGGGCGATGAAACAACAAGGGTTCACACTGCTTGAGCTTCTCATCGTCCTGAGCATTATTGTTCTTGCCTCAGCGATTATTATTCCCAGCATAACGGGCACCGAAAGTAATGTTCTGGCTGCGCAGATCAGACAAACCGCCTCAGCCTTTAACTACGCGCGCAGAATTGCCATTGTTAAGGGTGCGCCCCAGGTGGTCACGCTTTTCCAGATGGATCCTGAAGATCCCGACTACCCTGAAAGCAGAGGGGAAATTATCCAGAAAGCCGGCGTTCCCATACTTGAACAATATGAGGCTGAGATTTCATTTCAGGCTGACATTAATGAAGAGCCTGAAGTCATGGATATCATTGAAGTGATATTTTTCCCGCAGGGGGGCAGCACCGGCGGCATTCTTAATTTTTCAATGGCCGACTTGAGCGGCAGTGTCCGGGTTGATCCCATTACGGGAAGGGTAAGCACTTATTATCCCGGCGAAGAGATTGAGGAAGCTTTTTGATCATGACGAGGGGGGAAAAAATTACAACCGGTGTCAGGTCATCTCGTTGTCGCATCAGAGGATTTACCCTGCTTGAAGTGATGGTGGCAATGACGATTACCGGTATGGCAATGGGTAGTCTTTTCGGCGTGATTGCGGGCAATAAAAGACTCGCCTGGCGGGCTGAAGAATCGCTGGTCAAAACCATGCAGGCCAGAAGTCTGATCAATTATTCCCAGCTTAATGATGACCTGGGCGAAGTGTATATAAATTTCGAAAATGAGGATCTGTTTATCGATTCAGGCTATGAGCTGGAGGTACCCAGCAGAAAGACCCAGGCCACCACCGGCGCACTGAGGCAGTATGAAGTTATTG
>Ga0181557_1000820_pt1 | contig 37213 bp, 28 predicted proteins | sample 011ome_23_FD_148632 | JGI IMG/M metagenome (GOLD analysis project Ga0181557, IMG submission 148632) | Coastal salt marsh microbial communities from the Groves Creek Marsh, Skidaway Island, Georgia - 011506CT metaG (spades assembly) | ecosystem: Environmental > Aquatic > Marine > Intertidal zone...
ACCAGCGCTGCTAAGCAATGAAGTGCTGGTAAAGAACCTTTATTCGGCGATCAGTGCCGGCACCGAGATGCTGGTCTACCGCGGTCAGCTGCCCGCTGACATGGCTCTAGATGAAACTCTTGCAGGGCTTGGTCAACAAAAGATCAGTTATCCTTTACCCTATGGCTATGCTTGTGTCGGTCAGATAGAAGCGGCGGGTGATGGCGTTGACCCTGACTGTGTTGGCAAAACAGTTTTCTCGTTTCAACCCCATGCCAGCCATCACGTTTGCACTATAGACGCCGTTATTCCGGTACCGCAGGGAATAGATCCAAAGGAGGCTGTGTTTCTGGCCAACATGGAAACCGCTGTGAATCTGGTACACGATGGCAATCCGCGAGTCGGAGAACGGGTAGTGGTGCTGGGACAGGGTATCGTCGGGCTACTGACTTCCAGTGTCCTGGCCCAATTTCCTCTCGCGGGTCTTTATGGCGTAGATGCCATCGCTGGCCGACGCAGTTTGTCAGGGCGCTCTGGTGTGCAAGCGACCTTTGATCCTGATTCTGATAGCGACATCAAGATGCTGCAGGAGAAACTGAATGTTGGTGAACCATGTGGCGGCGCGGATGTAGTCTTTGAGTTAAGCGGTTCACCGGTAGCGTTGAATCTGGCGGTTGATTTATGTGCTTACTCCGGTCGCATCGTCGTTGGTAGCTGGTACGGTACCAAGAGCGCCGAAATTAATCTGGGCGAAAGGTTTCATCGCAACCGCATTACAATCGTTAGCAGTCAGGTCAGTACTATTGCTCCTGAGCTTGTTGGTCGCTGGGATAAAGCCAGGCGTTTCTCTGTGGCATGGGACATGATAAACACATGCAGGCCTGCGCAGTTTGTTAGTCACACTTTGCCATTTACAAAAGCGAGTGAAGCTTACCAGCTGCTGGACCAGTCACCTCGGGACGCCACACAGATAATTTTTGATTATCAGAACCAGGTTTGATTTTTACCGTTTTTATAACGGTTTTAGAATAAACGTTTTCAGTATAGAGGAATAGTAGATGTATACAGTTTCAGTAAGCCGTGAGCTGATTGCCAGGCATTATCTTGTCGGTGGTGATTGGGGTGCGGAGAACCATCCCCATTCCCATCCTTACAAGATCGAAGTCTGTCTTGAAGCTGCCGATCTGGATCAGCATGGCTATCTTGTGGATATCGTAAAAATTGAGGAAGAACTTCAGGCCGTAGTCGATTATTTTGGTGAGAGCATGTTAAATGATCTACCTGAATTCGAGGGGCTTAACCCCAGTATTGAACATTTCAGTCGTATTGTTTGTGGCAAGTTGCTGGATGGTATTCAGCCGCCAGGTTCGGGCCGTTTCAACGTGAGAATCTGGGAGAACGACACTTGCTGGGCCGCTTACGTTACGAATTATTAAGCAGGCTGACAAGACCTGGGCACTCATGACTCCTTAGCTGTAGAGTGGTTATTGGTAGACTGCAGCCCGGGCAAGAGTGCTGCACCGGTCAACAGAATGATTACGTCACGCAGACGCATCAGCACGATCAGAGCGGCGGCTGCCGGCAATGGCAAAGCCAGTGCCTGAAATGCCCAGAACAGCCCCGCCTCAACACTGCCAATCCCGCCGGGCAGAGGTAGCAGAAAGGCCAGACGCACCACCGTAAATAGAAACACAAATGTTGCCAGGTCTGTCGGGATATCGAGCAGACTGAGTAGGAACCAGAACTCTCCTGTCATTGCGGCCCAGGCCAATAATGAAAGGGTGAGGGCGACGCCAAGTTTAGGGCGTTGTGTTGTCATCACCCGTTGCAGTGATTCATTAAGTTGTGTGAGATGGGTATCCAGATTGCGCAGACGTTTATGGTCATGCCAGCGCCGCGTCAAACGTTTTATCCAGACCTTAATGCGCGATGGCTGGCGCAGAACAAACCAGCCAAATAGCCCCATCAGCACTATCAATCCCACTAGAACAAATGCGATGAGGTGCCAGTCGAGAAAGATTGCAGAGCGGGTCGTCAACAGAGTAAGCACGGCTAATAAAAGCACAGCAAAATTAATCCATAGCTCATAGAATCGATCCAGTCCAAGCGCCAGGAAGGCACTGTGTATCGGAACAGAATAATTTCGCCATAACCAGTAGATCTGTAGAGGTTCTCCACCAAACTGGGGGCCGGGTGTCACAAAACTGATGACCTGGCCGGCCTGACGTACCTGCAAAAGCTGCAGGAAACTGCAAGGCAGTGCCATGGCGCGCGTCAGCACCAGCCAGCGTCCGGTAAGAAGCGCAACGACAAGCAGGTTGAGACAAGTCCAAACCATCCACTGTGACAGCTGCAGATTTGAAATAGTCTGTATCAATTCGGTGAATGGCAGTCTGGATAGTATCCAGGTCGCTAGTGCGAAGGCGATGAACCAGGTCATATAGCGGGACATGAAACCGGCAAATCGAAAAAAGTCAGTCGAAGCTTTCAAGCGCCGTCGTACCGGTTAAGCCAGTGATCATCCTCTGTCCACAGGCTGAAGCGCCCGGTACCCAGAAGCAGTAACCAGACTACACAGCAAAACAGAACATAGTCCACTGGCAGTAGTGGATTACTCATGTAATACCAGTCAAGCAGGCCAACCAGGATGAGACTGAAGTAGCGCCCAGCAATTCCCAGCAAGAGCATGGCAGATGCCACAATAAAACCACCGATCATGACATTGTTCATCCAGGCCAGGCTGTTACCCGTTAGCGGTGGCAGCCCGGATTGAAACAGGGATGTCGCCAGCGTTACCACGATCACCAGACGCAAGCCTGGTTGCAACAAAGTCAGACTGAATTTGGTTAGACGTTGAAAGGTCTTGTCTACGACCTCTGTCTCTCGGTTGATGCGCCCACTGACGATCAGCCAGTCGATTAAAAACCCGATTAGCGCAGGTAGCATGAAAGCAAAGCCGGCAAGCATTGTCAGTGGCGGATGAAACAGTGGCCATAGCACCACGACCAGAAAGCCCATCTGAAAGCCGGCCCAGGTGCGACGGTGCAGTGCTGGCGGCAGTGGGTAGATGGGCAAGCCTCGCCAGTTGCGCCACATAATTCCGGCGTGAAACAGATAATAGGCTATGCCAAACAGCAGGTAACTCCAATGAACCTGGCCATAAGCGAATGCCAGCAAGGAGGCTATTGCCAGGCCGAGCGCATCGGCAACAGTATCCAGTTCATTGCCAAGCAGACTGCTTTGTCCGGTGCGGCGCGCAACGTAGCCGTCGACCCGATCCAGCACGGCGGCAAAGAAATAGAGCATGCCTGGTAGCCACGCCAACACCGCACCCTCTGGCCAGGTCTGAAACAGGAAGCCGGCAACGGTAGCGATTAACCAGGAGCGTAACAAGGTAAGCTTGTTGGCCCAGCCAAGGGTTTTATAGAGTGGCGCCTCGGGCGCTTCATGATTAATAGGCAATCGCCGTCTTGTTTGATAACAGATAAAGGCCCAGACCAACACGGCCTGAACAAACCATTGCATTGCCGCTTGCCAATGCCAGCTCAGGCCCAGCAAAACACATCCGCCTGCCAGAGCTACCACACCCAGCCAGCCAAGGCGGGTACACTCGCGCTTGAGCGATACAAAAATCGCTTGTTGTTCCAAAGGATTCAAAGTGTCTGACATTTACCAACAATACCAAACCAAAGGGGACGGAGGGATTTATTTTTGATCAGTTTTACGCATTTGTAAAAAAGTCATCTAGACTTCCAGTATCTGTCTCTTACAAAAACCGCATAAGGAAATGCAATGCCCCGTCGAGCCAGGATGTATATACCAGGTTACGCCTACCATATTGTTCAACGCGGAAATAACCGGCAGGCGTGCTTTTTTGAAGTAGAAAACTATCGTGTGTTTTTAAAATATATGACCGAAGTACTGCCGCGTTATGGAAACAGTCTTCATGCCTATTGTCTGATGACAAACCATGTGCATTTATTGATTACGCCTGAATGTGTAGATAGTATTTCCAACCTTATGAAAGTGGTGTGTAGCCGCTATGCACAATACATAAATAAAAAATATACCCGCACAGGATCACTCTGGGAAGGACGACATAAGGCCAGCGTCATTGATTCTGAAAGCTATTTGCTGAAATGCTATCGCTACATTGAACTTAATCCGGTGACCGCAGATATGGTAAAGCGTCCCGAAGGATATGCATGGAGCAGTAATCATTGCAACGCTTGGGGAGGTCAGAATAGGTTGATCTCAGGGCATGAGTCCTATTTGGCCCTTGGCCAAAATCAGGCACAGAGATGTTCAAACTACCGAAAGCTTTTTAATGAAGCGCTGTCTACTGGAGATTACCAGGCAATTGGTAAGGCATTGCATTTTTCGATGCCGCTGGGGTCGGAGGAATTTATGGAAAAAATTGAGAAACGAACAGGTCGAAAGATAGGTTATGCGCATCGTGGTCGACCTTATGCTAAATTGGTTAAAAATAAATCCCTCCGTCCCCTTAAATGCCTCCGTCCCCTTAAATGATCTATTTCGCATACCCTGGTGATCTCGACACTCCAACGGGTGGTTATCATTATGATCGCCGTCTTATTGGTGAGCTTCGCCGTATGGGGCTTAGTATGGAAACGCTGGCGTTACCGCACTGCTCTTGCATGCCCGATCAGCAGACTCTGGCGAGCGTGCAGCAGATATTGGCAGCTATACCGGATCAGGCGGTAGTTGTGATCGATGGCCTGGCGTTCGGGGTTCTTGATAAGCTGGCCATGGCAGAGACACAACGACTGCGGCTGGTTGCTCTGTGTCATCATCCGCTGGCGCTGGAAACAGGGCTTGATGCACAGAGTCGTCAGGCATTGCTGGTTTCGGAGCGACGAGCCTTGAGCTGTGCTCGAGCCACTGTAGTGACCAGCGAGCATACTCGTCAGATCCTCATGGATCAGTATGACGTACCCATTGATAAGATCACTGTGGCGCTTCCTGGTACTGATCGAGTTACTTTTGCGCCCTGTGAAGGCGATCCGATACGACTGCTCACTGTGGCATCACTGATCCCGCGCAAAGCCCATGACATCCTTATCGATGCGCTTGAGCCGCTTACATCCCTGCCTTGGCAAGCGCGCTTTGTGGGTGGTAAGGATTTCGATCCTGACTGGGCTGCAAGCTTGCAGGAACAGGTAAACAGCAGTGGTTTGTCGCAGCGAATTGAATTTGCTGGCAAGGTGGCCGATACAGGCCTTGAATATCAGCAGGCCGATGTGTTTGTCTTACCCTCGCGATTCGAGGGTTACGGCATGGTGTTCGCTGAAGCGCTGGCGGCGGGATTACCGGTGATCGCAGCGCGATCCGGCGCCGTACCAGACGTCGTGCCTGAAACGGCAGGCATACTGGTATCTCCAAACGACACCAAACAATTAACCGAGGCACTAATGCAGATAATAAGCAGTGAACCATTACGTCGGCGACTACAAGACGGTGCCAGGAAGGCCGCCGCAACACTGCCTGACTGGGCAGATACTGCAGCTATTGTTGCCAGCAAGCTCGATGAGATAAATCACTTATGAGCGGTTTCAGCATCGACTGGCTGGACTTGCGCGAGGCAGCAGACCGGCGCGCACGCGACGATAAATTGCTGAAGCAAGCCAGAAAGTGGTTAACCAGCAGTTTTGCTCTGGAAACAGAAAAGACCGTGGTGGATTTTGGTGCCGGCACAGGTTCCACGCTGCGTGCTTTCGCCCATGCTTCAAAAACTGATCAACAGGCGCTGTACTGGCGACTGGTGGACCAGGATGCAGAACTGCTTGCCCAGGCTCGTCTTCGTCATGGTCATTCGCAGCGACTGCAGACTTATGAACTCGATCTCGCAGAGATTTCTGCGTTGCCGCTGGCAGACGCACATCTCATTACCGCCTCGGCGTTATTTGACCTGGTCTCTGACGATTTCGTCGATGCACTAGTTGTCGCGTTGCACAGCCAACAACATCGAGCTGGTTTATACGCAGCATTAAACTACGATGGCACCACGATCTGGACGCCTGTGCATCCTCTTGATGAGGCCGTACTTGATGCCTTCAATCGTGATCAGCAGCGAGACAAGGGGTTTGGTGTAGCGCTGGGGCCAGAGGCAGGCACTTATGTGGAGCGAGTATTTATCCGATCAGGTTTCAAGGTGATTACTGCGAAGAGTCCGTGGGTGCTGGATGGAGCCGACAGCAAATTGCTAGATGCACTGATTAGCGGGATAGGCGACGCCGTCGCTCAGGATTCGATACTGGACGCGACTTCGCTTCAGGACTGGATCCAGTTCAGAAAAGCTAATATAGATACTGGGACTTGCATAGTCGGGCATACTGACCTGTTGGCATTGCCAGATGCGGATTAATGCATCCTGAAACCGCTAAAGATTTCCTAAGCCATTTAACCCGGTAGCCGCACGGATCTATTTTTGTTTGAATAGTTGACTGTCGCAGCAACAATCCTTAATCACCAATTGCCAGGAGGCGCCATGCAGAAATTTTACTCAAATCTATTTCAATCAAGCGTGGCCCTGTTGATTCCCGTGATGTTGTCAGCAGGAATCGCCCAGGCGGAACCGGCCGATTGGAAAATTGATCCTGAACATTTCTCGATTGCCTTTGAAGCCAGTCATGTTGGTTATCAGAATCAGATGGGACTGTTTCTCGAGGGAGCCGGGAGCTTTCGCTATGATCCCGCTACACGTGAACTGAGTGCTGGCCGTGTCGAGATACAGGCTGACAGTATCTTCACTAATCACGATGACCGGGACAATCACCTCAGTGGCAGGGATTTTCTGAATGTGCGGCGTAATCCGCTCATTGTATTCGAGGCGACTGATTATGCTCCCGGCGATGAAGAGGCAGGTGCAACCCTGACTGGCAACCTGACGTTACTTGGTGAAACCCGTCCGGTGGTTCTGGATGTGATCATCAACAAGCGGGCGCAGTATCCTTTCGGCCACGGTCGCGAGACGCTGGGAATATCTGCCGATACCACAATCACCCGCAGTGACTGGGGTATGGACTACGGTGTGGCTGATAACCTTGTTGGAGATGAGGTAACACTGCGTTTCGAGTTTGAAGCGATAAGGCAGTAATAAATAAAGGGGACGGAGGGATTTATTTTTAATCCCTCCGTCCCCATGCAGGGCTGGTTTCCTCGTCCAAGCCTACCTATACTTGTCTGTATAACAAAAATATAAAATCATCTTAATCATTAGAACAGGGCTCTTCTTATGTTGTCGTCATCCAGGTCATTCTCTTTTAATTTGTTTGCTGCACTGATGTGTTTGTTGCCTTTATCTATAGTTCAGGGGCAGGAGCCAGTAGTCAGCACTGATATTAACGCCGCGGGTATGGCCATCTATGAAGAAACCTGTTCCACCTGCCACGATATGCCGGTGGAAACCAAGTCGCCGCCCATTGATACCCTCAAACGTATGGGGCCACGTGCGGTGCGTTACGCTCTGACCAACGGCAAGATGAAAGTGCAGGCCGCGGCCCTGACCGAGAACGATATTGATAATGTGGTGGCTTATCTGTCAGCTACGGCTGACGTGGATAACAGCTGGATAAGCGACAATATTTGTCCTGCCGAGCGCATGGACGTGGATACCGGCGAGGCCACCATCTGGACCCAGGGCTTTGACCGCATGAATCAGCGTAATCTCACTGCCGAGCAGGCGGGTCTGACCACCAGTGATATGGGCAACCTGGAGCTGGCCTGGTCCATGGGTTTTCCGTCCACGGCGAATATGCGTTCCCAGCCCGCCATTGTTGGTAACACCATGTATTACCCCATTGTGGATTCCGGCCAGCTGTTTGCGCTGGATATTGGCGGTGATTCTCCCTGTGTGAAATGGGTTTACGAGCATGATATTCCCCTGCGAACCACCATCGGCTACCACACCCTGGAAGACGGTCGTCCGGTCCTGATTTTTGCAGACAATTCTGCTCACACGCTGTTAATGGATGCGATTACCGCGGAAGTGATCTGGGATGTCAGCGTGCAGGTTACCAGTGTCTCCAATGTCACTGCCATGCCGGTGCTTTATGGCGATCGTGTTTATGTGGCGATTTCCTCCGGTGAACTAAATATGGGCGCGGCGCCGGATTATGAGTGTTGCACCAGTCATGGCGCCGTGGTGGCGCTGGATCTGGCAACCGGGGCCCGTGAATGGGTCTATCACACCATGGAAGATGCCAAACCGACCACGGTGAGCCGTGTCGGCACCCAGCAATATGGGCCCAGCGGAGCGCCGATCTGGACTGCACCAGCCGTGGATGAAAAACGTGGCTTGCTTTATGTGGGGACCGGGGAAAACACCTCGGCACCGCCCACCGATACCAGTGATGCGATTCTGGCACTGCGTCTTGATGACGGCTCACTGGCATGGAAATTTCAGGCCACTCCTAATGACATCTACCTGACCGGTTGTGACAGAAGCCCGGATGGTCCCAATTGTCCGCCGGCTTACAGCATCAACAAGGATGTGGATTTTGGCGCCGCCATCATGCTGGCACAGACCCGCGATGGCAGTGATCTGGTTTTGGGTGGTCAGAAAAGTGGCGATGTATGGGCACTGAATCCCGACACCGGTGAACTGGTGTGGAATACCAAGATCGGTCCTGGTGGCGCCATGGGCGGCATTCACTGGGGCATGGCCTTTGACGGCGAACGGTTGTTTGCCGGCAATAACCAGAGTACCGGTCAGTCTGCAGACGGTAATGACCCCGGCTTGTTTGCTCTGGATATCAATAACGGCAGCATGCTCTGGGAATACCACCATACGCCGGATTGCTCAGGTAATCGCCGCGAGCAATTGCCCAGTTGTGATCGCAGTTGGGGCATGTCAGCCGCGACCATGATTGTCGATGAGGCAGTGGTGCAGGGTACGATGGATGGATTGATCAAGGTCTTCAGCACCACCAATGGCGAACCCATCTTTACCTATGACACCGCTCATCCTTTCACCACCATGAATGGTGTGGAAGCCCGGGGCGGCGCAATCGATAACTTTTCCGTGTGGGCGGCAAACGGTACCTTGTTTGTACAATCCGGTTATGGCCTGTTTGGCATTCCGGGCAATGTGCTGCTGGCATTCAAACCCGCCAGGTAAAGCCTGCTCAATGTTATTTTACAGGCTTAGTGAGCGGCCGTTGAAACCGGGGATGATCCCGGTTTCAATGCTTGCCTCATCAATACCCAGATGCTGATTCAAAATAGCAGCAAATACCTCATGGGTGGCCATGGTGGGCGTCAGATCACGTCCTTCATATAGATTCCCGGCAGACAGTCCCGGCCATTGTGTATGGACCATGCCACCATTGACGGCGCCGCCCATCAGAAAACCCGCACTGGCAGTACCATGATCAGTTCCTCCCGTGCCATTTTCTGCTGCGGTCCTGCCAAACTCTGTCACCACCAGCACCATGGTGTTATTCCAGGTGCTGCCGAGAGACTTCTTCAGTGCCAGCATGCCTGCATCCAGCTCGGCAAACTGATTGGTCAGTTGACCTTGCTGTGAACCTTGATTGGCATGGGTATCCCAGCCACTACTTTCCAGGACGGCGATGAGTGGGCCATTATCCTGTGAGAGAAAGTTACCGGCGGCAGTGGCCAATACGCTGAAATTTCGTCCACGGCGAGAGCTGCTGGTGTCTTCCATACTGGCAGCAAGCTCTTTGGCCAGCAGTCCCTGGGTAAAGCGTTCACCAAGAAAACTGTCCTGGTTATACAAACTGAGTAATTCATTGACGGTGTTAGTAGTGGGTTCGGGTAATACCGCGGGTGCCCAACTAGCGGTATCATACTGGCCATCGAGAATTTTTGGCGTAGTCTGGCCAATGCCCATTGCGGCGGCGCCATTATTACTGTTGCTGCTTAACAGATAAGGCACACTGCGATTAAGCCAGCCTGACATCCCCAGATCCGGATTATCCAGACCTGTTTCCAGCACGTTCTGCCCATCGAAATGAGAGCGCTCCCGGTAGGGGGTAGCCAGCGCATGAAACACTGACAATTCACCTTCATCATACATTTGCGCCAGCGACATCAATTGCGGATGCAGGCCAAAGAAACTGTCCAGCTTTAACAACTGGTTTTCATTGACCGCCAGTGTCGGGCGCAATTCAGCATAGGCTGCATCACCATAGGGCTGCACCGCAGCCAATCCATCCATGGCACCGCGCAGAATAACCATGACAAAGCGCTGGTCGCTGGCACTGCTGGTGGCGCCAAAGGAAAGTCCAGGACAAAACGGCGCAACACTAGCGAGTCCGGCACCTTGCAAAAAACGTCGACGAGTATTGAAAATATTATCAGACATCAGGATCTCCATTGAAAAGCGGGGCTGGCCAACAGCAAGGTGACGGCTTGATGGCTGGATTCGGCATTGGCCAGCGCCTGTTGTAAATGTGCATCGGGGGAAAGAATTTCTTCTGCCAGATAGTCGGCATCACTGTTACGTGAGGTGAGATTGGCAATGGAGTTAGCCCATTCCATGCGCTTCATCAATCCATCCGGGCTGCCCCAGTAACTGGCGCTGTCTTCCCAGCCCGCGGGGGACAGTGCAGTAAACGGCATCTGGTTAAAGCTGGTAAGGATACGGGTAAATAGTCCCACTACCTGTCTGTTACTGTTAATGGCGCTATCCAGCTCCATGCCACGAGCGGTGGCAGTAACGAGTTCCTGGGGCGTCCTGAGCTTTTTGTTTTGTGGTAACCAGGCTTCTTCAAGGGTAATCAGCGCTTCATGTACAGAGGGCAGGTGGCCGTCTGTCTTGAGAAAGGTATTTTCCAGCTGGCTAATGGACGACTGCGAAGGCGTGTCGCTAATAAAATGTCGTGCCAGTTTTTCCGCAATATGACGCGCTGTGGCGGGATGCCTGGAGAGATCCTTCAAGGCCTGTTCTCCCTGGACAAGCCCGTTACTGCGGCTGCTATACGTACTACCCAACAGGCGATGATTACCTGGTTCATGCAGTTGCGGTACATAGGTAAAGCCCGTGGTGTTATCCACGCTGACACCCGGCAGGCGCATGATACGTTGCTCAGGAATAGTCCAGCCGGTAATTATTTTCGCCAGACTGGTAACGTCGTCCTGGTTATAACCAGCATTGACGCCGAGGGTGTGCAGCTCAAGAATTTCTCTTGCCAGGTTTTCATTCAGGCCACGCTCACGGCGTTTGCCAATAACAGAATTCGGGCCTGTGGAGACACTGTTATCCAGATAGATGAGCATGGCGGGATGCTGCTCAACCGCTAATAGCAAACTGGTAAAGTCTCCATCAAGATTGGCGCGTATAGCTTCCTGCTCAAATGGCAGTGCCAGTTGACGAATCACCGATTTCTGGCCGCCAGAGAAAGCTACGCTAAAATGATTGGACCAGAAATGCAGCAGACGCTCGGCAAAAGGAATCTCGGTTTCCACCGCTGTTTGCAGTCTTAATTGCAGATGGGTCTGATAATCCTGCGCCATTGCACGCCGACTTTCACGCAAGGCCGTTTCTCTTATTGATGCAGCATTACTATCCTGACGCGTTCCCTGCATCATCATGCGGTCTTCACTCAGGCAGGCAAGATAGGAGGCGCTGGAAGGCAGGGAAGATAAGCGGGCAGGGACTGCTGTGATGTCAGTGAGTTGATTCAGTAACCAGCCGCGGGGATCCTGCTCAATGTAAGCCGCTTCACCCGGACGCAAACCGAGTCCGAATTTATTAGCGGCAATATAGGTGTCCGGTGAATAGATCGTAAGCATAACCAACATTGTTTTTATCGTTACTTTGAATAACGTCCCAAAGGAGGTTTGGTTTACAATGGTGACTATGGAAAATCTTGCTCAACTTACTACTCAGTCACTGGAAAGTGTTTTCTTGTTCTTACCCAGGCTTGCCGGCGCTTGTCTTATTCTGCTTGGCGCTTTTTATGCTGGTCGCATGCTGGCACGTGCCATTGGACTGCTGATGGCAAAAATATCTGGCATGCAGATTCACGATACCTTTTTTCGTTCACTGATACGCCTGATGGTCTTTTACTTTGGTATTGTGCTGGCCTTGAACGTGCTGGGGATGGAGAAGCTGGCCTTGTCCTTACTGGCGGGTGGGGGCGTGACCGCTATTGTATTGGGCTTTGCTTTTCGGGAAATCGGAGAGAATTTCCTGGCGGGAATCTTTTTGGCTTTTAGTCGCCCCTTTAATGTGGGAGACCTGATTAACAGCGAAGGCCTGGAAGGCCGAGTGAAATCAATTGCTCTGCGTTTTACCCACCTGCGCGCAGTAGATGGGCGCGATATTTATGTGCCCAGTTCGCAGTTGTTTTCCAAGCCGGTGATCAATTACACCCGCGATGGTTTGCGACGTTTCAGCTTCAGCGTCGGGATTGATTATGCCAATGATGCAAAAGCGGCTTGCTACCTGTTAGAGGACGCCGTAGGAAAAATTGCCGGGGTTCTGGAAGAGCCTTCCTCTGCGGCTACCATTGATTCGCTGGAACCCGGGTATGTGGAACTTTCAGTCAGTTACTGGCAAAACGTGTTTGATGAGGCTGTCGATGGCAAGCAGCTGCGCATTAATGTGATAGACAGTTGTCGTAAAGTCCTGCTGGAAAATAATTATACGGTCAGCGCTGATACCACGAGTAATGTGGCAGTATCAGGCAAGATTGAAAGCCCTTAAAGGGTAAAGTTCAGGGGTACAGAGTTTTACCGAGCTGGCAATATATCTTTCAGTTTTGTATGGGCCTCACGAATACAGCTCTCCGTAGTTTCCCAGTCGATGCAGGCATCAGTCACAGATACACCATATTTCAGTTCGCTCAGATCATCAGGAATATCCTGGCGGCCGGCATGAATATTACTTTCAATCATCAGGCCGATAATGGACTTGTTGCCGTCAACAATCTGCTGCACCACATCTTTTAATACTTCAGGCTGTCGATTGTGATCCTTGTTGGAATTGGCGTGACTGCAGTCAATCATGATATTGCTGGAAACGCCGGCTTTTTCACACAGGGCTTCGCACTGGGCCACGCTATCAGCATCATAATTTTGCAGGTCGTTACCGCCGCGTAGTACCACATGGGCATAGGGGTTACCCTTGGTATGCACAATGCTTACTTTCCCCTTGGGATCTATCCCCAGAAAGCGATGGGGACTGCTGACGGCTTTCATGGCATTGATGACCACATCCAGACCGCCGTCAGTACCATTCTTGAAACCCACTGGCGATGACAGGCCACTGGACATTTCTCGATGTGTCTGTGACTCGGTGGTGCGGGCACCAATGGCAGACCAGGTGATTATGTCATGCAGGTACTGGGGAGAAATCGGGTCCAACGCTTCTGTTGAAGTCGGCAGTCCCATGGCGCTGAGTTTAAGTAGCAAGCGTCGACCCATGTGCAGACCTTCCTCAATATGAAAGCTGTCATTCATGTGGGGGTCATTGATAAGACCTTTCCAGCCGGTGGAGGTGCGGGGTTTTTCAAAATAAACGCGCATTACCAGCACAATGGTATCGCTGACTTCATCCGCCAGTTTCTTCAGGCGCTCGGCATAATCCAGCGCAGCATCCACATCATGAATAGAGCAGGGACCGATGACGATGAAAATGCGAGGGTCCTTACGATCAAGAATATCTCGAATTACCTGACGATTTTTTTCCAGAATTTCCCGCGTTTCACCAAACAGGGGCAAACGTTCCTTTAATTCATCTGGCGTGATTAAAGTCTGGTATTCACCAATATTGAGGTTTTCAGTGAGCCCTGTAGTCATGTCTATTACCCGGTTTTACTCGAAAGGCGCGCATTATAAAGGGGTTTGGCCCTCGAAACACCCGTATTCATGGTCATTTTTAGAAAAAACTAGAAAAGCGTGTCCTGTGAGGGGCTACCAACGGCTGTTTCCGGGGATGCAGAATATCCCGTTAAGGAGACTTCATGAAAAGCTGGCAGGGCAGTAAAAAACAATGCCGTTCTGATTTCACGGCTTTCCATGGCGCGGTACAACGCTGCATAACGGGCCAGTTGCGGGGCATATTTTTCTGTCTGCTCCTGTCTGAAGGCGTCTTCATTAGCTGCTGTTGGCAACTGACTGCTTTTATAGTCGATAATCCAGCGCACATCATTTTCGTCGACAAAAGTTCTGTCGATGATTGATTCCTTCCTGTAGCCGCCGCGATAGTCACTAAGACTGATTTCGCTCGCTGCCTCCTGGTGTAAGTCAGATATCAGCCACTGGAATTTTTCGTTCGCAATACAGCTGCGCAACTGTCTGGTAATTTCTGCTATCGCAGCATCAGGATCATTTGTCAGCGGCGCAAGCACCCGTCGCCATGCAATGGCCAGACTGGCGAGTTCCGTATCATTCACTCCATCCAGTGTTTTATCAGCCAGCATCAGCATGCAGTTATGAATAATATCGCCCATTTCCCTTTCCAGCAGATTGTCGTGGGTGTTCTCTGGTAGCAATATTGCTTCAGTGTCCTCATTTTCTTTGGCGGCTGGATGATCGGTCTGCACAACAGGAATGGGAGACTGCCATGCAGGCACTAAACGTCGGCTTGATAATGTATGTTTATCCGTTGCTGTGGCTTCAACAATGCTTGCTTCATCAAGCGCTACAAGTTTGGCAAGCGCTGAGGGATTTTCTTCCAGCTGGGGCCATAACGCAGCCAGCAGGGAGTTTTTGTCCGGCGCCTTGAAGCTGTCGTTATCAACCTTGATGCTGCCGATCAGCGTGGCACTTTTTATAGCGCGAGTAACGGCAATATAAAACAGACGGTTGGTTTCCAGTCGTTGTTGCAAGGTAGATTCGTATTTCAGGTACTGATAACTGGCATCCTGCTTCTGTCCTCTTTGCGGTGGCATACTGATCACCAGTTCCTCATGGCCTGCTGGATTAATATGTTCACGCCAGCGTAATAGAGGATTGTCGTCGGCCCGGGGTTTGCGCTCAAGCCCGGGTAGAAACACATGATCAAATTCCAGCCCCTTGGCTTTATGAATGGTCATGATGGTGACTGGCGCTGTAGGGTCCAGGCCATCGGCAAATTTTCTGTTCACCTTTTCTTCAACGCGGTGAATATCAGTAATATCACCGTTTTCATCATGTTCCTGTAATAACCTGAAAAACACCATAACACTGTCGAGGTAATGGCTATCATCCAGTGCCGCAGGGCCGCCCAGGGCAATCCAGCAGTTTTCTATCCACTGCCTTAATGACAGGCGTCTGCGTTGCCAGCGTGCAGTGACGAGAATTGGCACGCTACGCTGAAGGATTTGCTGTGCCTGTTCGGACAAGCCATTAACTTGTTTATGTTCCTGCAGTGTTTGCCAGAGGGGTTTGTCGCTTTCCCGTGCAGCCAATGCCAGAGCGTGAATGTCTTGCAGGGACAAGCCAATCCATGGCGTGCGCAGTAATGCAAACCAGGCTGTCACATCGGCCGGGTTTAGCAGGGCGCGAGTCAACATGAGCAGGTCTTTGACTACTGCATAGGAAGTCAGCGGATCAATTTCTGCAGCATTCCAGCGAATACCAAGTTCGCGCAAAGCAGGGATGATGGCCCGTAAATGACTGCGTGTGCGCACCAGTATGGCTACCGTGTCGGAGGGGTATTGTACACAGGTTGTCTGTATTTTTTCTGCCAGCAGTGACGCTTCCTGCTGTTGTAGCAGATGTCTGGCATCATCAAGTTCCTGTTCTGCGGTCAGCAGGATGGTAGTAATGCCAAGTCCCGGTAATTCATCATGGATAGCAATGGCCGGACTGTAACGCACAGCACCACGAGCAATATCATCATGTAATGGGAATGCCGTGACAAAGCTGGTGTTAACCCAATCAACCACAGCGGCCTGGCTACGAAAATTGGTGCTTAACTGCAGGCTCTGAAGTTTGACCTGGCCAATACCATGATCGCGTGCTTCGAGGAACAGACCGACATTGGCATTTCGAAAGCCATAACAACTTTGCATGCCATCACCGACGATAAAAAGCGTGCGACCGTCACCAGGTTGCCAGCCAAAGGTCAGTTTTTCCAGTAACTGTTTTTGCAGACTGGAGGTGTCCTGAAATTCATCTACGAGTATATGCTTGAGTTGGTAGTCCAGTCGCAAGGCAAGATCGGTAGGTTGTTCATCATTACCCAGGGCTGCCAGCGCAGCAATACTGATCTGGGTGTAATCAGTCTGGCCATGGTTGCCAAAAACCACCGTCAGTCGACTGACTAGTGCGGGCAGGAGCGCAGTAAAACTTTCCAGGATTTGCCATTGGCTGTCACTGTAAAACGGATCTGGTAAATGTCGGAATTCTTCCAGCAGTCGACTCAGCTCCGTGTCGTCGCTCATGCTTTTCAGCAATACCAGCATGCTGTCTTTCATCTCCTGGCGCAGATCTTTTTCTTCCTGGTCAGGAGCATCCCCGGGTGCAGGAAAACCGCTGCGTTTGTCGACTGTTTTTCGTAAGGCGTGAGCCGTTGTCAGCAGTAGATTGCCAATTTCCTGCCATTGGGACAATGCCTTGTCGGATGCGGGGGGCAGGCCATTGCGCAGATCACACTGACTCAATGCATCATTACCCTGGTTTTTTAAATTGTTAGCAGCAAAATCCAGCAGGGGTAACAATTGTGACTGATAGGGGGATAAAGCCTGTGCCAGTTCACTCAGTTTTTGACTGACCAGCCCTTGTAATGTGGACTCAAGAATCTGGCGGGCTTTGTCGGAATGGCGCTGAATATAAAATATATTGGTTAGCCATTGATCGCGTTTGCCAAGCAAGTTAACCAGTAATCCACTCAGGGTATGCCACTGGTTATTTACATGGGCCAGGAGTTTCTGCAGATGCCGGGACAGGGCATTGTCATTTTCCAATTCAGCTAATAACTCCATCACGGCTTCTTCATACATCATGCTGGCATCATCGACGACGCCGGGAGTTACCCCCAGTGCAGAAACTACAGGTAGCTGATTGGTGAGTTGTGCATTAAAACTGTCGATAGTGAGAATTTTAAGACGCGTGGTGTTTTCCAGTAATTGCCACTGTAATGTCTGATCCCGGGAAATAACTTTTTCAGCAAGCTTGATAGTTAATCGTTCATGCTCCGCCATTGCGGCTAAATCTGTTTCTGATAAGTACCGGGCCTGGGTCATTTTTTCAAGAATGCGATTACGCATTTCCGAGGCAGCCTTACGGGTAAAGGTGATTGCCAGAATCTCTTCGGGACGTTCGCAACGGGAAAGTAATGAAAGATAGCGCTGGGTCAGCAATTCGGTTTTGCCAGAGCCGGCGGGTGCCTGTACGCAAAATGAATCCTCAAGATCAAGCGCCAGGCGTCTTTCATTGTGATCTGCTGGAAGCTGACTCATGTTCCAACCTCGTCACTAACACGACACAAGCCATCCAGATGGCACCAGGTACAACTTGAGCTTATCTGTTTCGGATCGACAGCGGCAAAGCCCTGCAGATATTCATTGGCTACAGCAGTCAGTGATTGTTGCCATGACTGGCGCAGGTTGTCCCAACTGCTGTCTTCGGCAATAGCTGATTTATTACTGAAGTGGCTTTTGGGATAGATGATGTCGTCATTGCTGATGCCTTTATAGCGTAACTCTTCCACATGAATTTGCGCAATAAACAAACCGTCTACCTGTTGTGTCTGTCCAGCCTCAACTGCCTGCATATAGAGCATGAGTTGCGGATCGGTCTGACGCTCATCGGTCCATTTAATTTCGCTATTTTTGGAGGACTTGTAGTCAACTACTACCAGGGTGCCTGCTGCTGTTTCATCGAGACGATCGACTCTCAGGTTCAGCGACAGATTGGCGTGTTGCCAGACATAGCGTGCTTCGCTACTGAGCACTTTGAAGCTACCCCGCTTTTTTTCCTCCTCCAGCCAGGAAAATAACAGCGCGCTGAGCCGCTGACTTTCCAGCGTAATAAACTTTTCCGTCATGGTGTGACGGTAGTGACGGGCTTTATCCTGTAGTGCGGCGTTAACAATTCTGAATGTCAGCTCTTCAATAGTCTGTGCACTGGCATCCAGCAACTGTTGCTGGGTTTTAATCTGTTGCCAGAACCTTTCCATGATCTCATGCAGCAGACTGCCCAAGACATTAGCAGGCAGACCAATGGCCGGCTTGGATAAAGGCTTGGCACCCAGTCGATGCATGGCAAAGGCTTTAAAAGGACAGTCTGCCTGGTGCGCTAATAAAGAAACACCGCCACTGCTGTGTTCGTTATCTGACAGTGGAATGCTCGCGTTATCAGAAAACAACTCGGTACTATCAGTCTTGAGCATTGCCATGACATGATCAGACAGTGGCGCAAGCGCTTCCGGTTTTTCCTCAGCAGGCACTATGCCGGTAAGGGACTCGAGCATGGCGCTGGGTTTCAAGCTGAGTTCGTCATCCTGACAGGGAAAGCTGAAGACAATATGCGACTGTGTGTTGTCACTGTATTGCTGTAACTGTTGTTTGGCCATGGTGGTGAGCAAATTAATATCGCTTTCCGGAATGCCGGCTGCTTTCTGTAAGGCACGGGGAATAAAAGGGGAAGGATGTGCTGCGGCTGGCCAGTGCTGCTCTGACAATCCCATCACCCAACAATGGCTGAAATGCAGGCCGTCAGCTTCTGTAGGATTGAGTACCTGGACCGGTGCAGCGTCACTGCCGCTATTGACTGAAAGTGCTCTTACAATTTGTCCCAAATGGGAAAGGGCGGAATCAATACTGACGGGGCCATGCCAGTGGCTGGTCTGCTTGAAAAGTTTGAGTGCCCTCGACCAGGCTTTTAACTGTAGCATTTCTGCTTGATTCAGCTCGCGTGTGCCGGGCCAGCCCAGACACTGCAGCTGAGCTTCAAAGACATCACACCACTGTGCGCAGGGTGCTTTCGCGGGCACCGCTCGGCGCAGAGTGTCCAGTGTCAGTAGTGAAGATGAAAGTAATGGCGAAAATTCCGCTTTGCCTTCGCGCCCGCTCAGCTCTCTGGCCAGTGAAAGCTGGATTTTTAATTCCCCTTTGTCACGCAGGTTTATTTCAAGTGCTGCGCAGGCGGACTCCTCGGAGTCTGAAAATATCAGGAAGGGGGAGCGTAGCAGTTTGCAAAATGACAAGGTGTCCAGCCAACGGCTGTTTAGTCCCAGCACTCCCAGTGCTGTGTCTATCACAGGCATCTCCTGAAGCGGATTTTGCAGGGAAAGACTGAATGCCTTGTTGTGCCGGGTAGTGAGTGAGACAGTGTCATCAACACTAAAAGCAGTGGAGAACAGGCGCTGTAGTGATGCTGCCTGCTGATTGATTTTAGGATTGATGATGGCAATTTTAGCAGAGGGGTTTTTTGCCAGAATAGCTTTAGCCCAGTGAGCGGCTTTTTGTATTTCATCCTCGGCATCAAGGCAGGGAATAATCTCCTGTTCCGGCTTGTAACTCGCAGGGGTGAAGTGTTGCAGGTTCTTACTATTGTCTTTAAGGGTGCTGATCAGATCACTGTATAGCGGAGGTGGCGTCTGAAAGCCGGCCAGCACAATATTCTGCGGAACCCTGATGTTTCCTTGCGCTATTTTTTCGATGACCTGTGCTACCAGTTCGGAAAGGCTGATCAGGCCATGTTTGTCACAAAACTTTTCAAAACTGTCGATCCATAACAGAAAGGCGGACAGATCATTGGCATTGTTTGCCGCGCTATTTGCAGCATTATGAAAATGACTCTGCCTGCGAACATCGGCCAGGCTGATTTTCCAGAGTTGCATAAGTCGCCATGCTTCCTGAGCGGAACGCGCGGTGCCATGCTTGTTAACCAGTGCGGCGCCTGAATCCGATTGCGCAATGATGTCCTGCCAGACGGACGACTCAAGTATCGGCTCAAGAATCTGTTTTCTGCTATCCATTGTCGTGGCAATAATTTGCTGCCATTGTCGACGTATCCAGATATCAACGGGAAAAACCTGCGGGGTAAGACATACTGATGGTAACTGTTGTTGTTGACGCCATTGACCATAAAAGTCGAGCAGCTGAATGTGGGTACGATGATTTGGCGTGAGCACAAGATCTCCCTGAGCCATCGCTTGCAGAAGTGTGGAATATTCCTTCAGGTGATCTGTCATCGTTCCTTGCTCAGTGTGTTTCGCTAGCGTCTGCACATTGCCTGTTAATCGGTACCCCTGCTATACAGTATGAAAACAGCCGGGAAGAATTACATATTGGGATAATTAGGGCCGCCGCCACCTTCAGGGCTCACCCAGTTAATGTTTTGTGTAGGATCCTTGATGTCACAGGTTTTGCAGTGCACACAATTCTGGGCATTGATCTGAAAGCGCGAGTCACCATGAGCATGGATGATTTCATAGACACCTGCCGGGCAATAGCGTTGTGCGGGCTCATCATATTCAGGCAGATTGAAATCCAGTGGCGTCTGCGGGTCAAACAGCTGTAGATGACAGGGCTGGTCTTCTTCATGATTGGTGTTTGACAGGTAAACCGAGCTCAGACGGTCAAAGCTGATTTCGTTGTCAGGTTTCGGGTAATGAATTTTTGCGCTCGATTCTGCAGTCTCCAGGCAGGCATGATCCGGCGTGCTGTCGATCAGGGTGAAAGGTAATTTACCCCTGAACAGAACCTGATCAACAAAACTGAAGACAGAGCCCAGCAGGGTGCCAAAACGATGCATGGCGGGTGCGGTATTACGCGCCTGATACAGTTCACTTTGCAGCCAGGACTGCGCCACTTTTTCCTGATAGGAAGTAAGCAGACGATCAGCTCCTTCGCCATCTTCGTGAAAGGCTGAAAAAACACTATCAGCGGCGAGCATGCCTGACTTCATCGCGGTATGGGTGCCCTTTAGCTTGAGAAAATTAAGAAAACCTGCGTTATCACCTGCCAGTAAGCCCCCGGGGAAAGCCAGCGCGGGCAAGGATTGAATGCCTCCCTTAACCAGCGCTCTGGCACCGTAGGAAATTCGTTTGCCACCCTTCAGCAGGGGCTTGATCAGCGCATGATGTTTCAGGCGCTGAAACTCCTGAAACGGGTCCAGCCAGGGATTACTGTAGTTAAGATCAGTTATCAGGCCAACGGCTACCTGGTTGTTTTCCAGGTGATAGAGAAAGCTGCCGCCGGTTGTTTTACCCATGCCCAGTGGCCAGCCCAGGCCATGAACTATTTTGCCTGGCTGATGCAGGGCCGGATCAATTTCCCATAATTCTTTTATGCCGAGGCCATAGTGTTGTGGCGCCTTGCCTTTATCCAGTTTGAATTTCCTGTTCAGTTGCTTGCCCAGATGGCCGCGACAGCCTTCAGTAAAGACGGTGTATTTAGCCTGCAATTCATAACCGGCTTCAAAAGAGCCTTTCTCATTCCCATCCTTGTCACGCCCCATATCACCGGTAGCAACACCGATGACAGCCCCGGACTCGTCATAAAGTATTTCCGCCGCACTGAAACCGGTAAAAACCTGCACGCCGAGATTTTCAGCCTGTTCGCCCAGCCAGCGACACAGGTTGGCCAGGCTGACGACATAATTGCCCTTGTTGTGCAGGCCAGCAGGGATCAGAAAGTTGGGGAGCTTGATGGAGCCCAGTTTGCTGGTTAAAAAATGAATTTCTTCTTCGCTCACGGGGGTGGTCAGCGGTGCTCCCATGGCTTTCCAGTCAGGAAATAGTTCATCCAGTGCAGTGGTTTCAATAACGGCACCGGAAAGAATATGGGCACCGATTTCCGAGCCTTTTTCTATCAGGCAGATATCCAGAGATAATTCATGTTGCTGGCACATCTGTGCCAGTCTGCATGCTGTGGCTAATCCGGCAGGACCGCCCCCTACGATAACAACATCAAAGGGCATTACTTCGCGGTGTGACAATGGTGGCTCATCCGTTCTATTAAAAGACTTTTTATTGTATGGGCATTATAATTGCCCTGAATTTTAATATCATAAGAATATATAAAAACTCTTACTTTTATTTCCGTAAACCACTTAAGCTGAGCTCTATGAAAATCCTTGTGCCCATCAAGCGTGTCGTTGATGCCAATATAAAAGTCCGTGTTGCGGCCGATAATACTGGCGTTGATCTGAATAATGTCAAAATGTCGATGAATCCTTTTTGTGAAATCGCCGTGGAAGAAGCAGTGCGTCTGAAGGAACAGGGACTTGCCACAGAAGTCATAGCAGTTACGATTGGAGAAGAGAAATCCCAGGAGCAGTTGCGCACAGCCATGGCGCTTGGCGCGGACCGCAGTATCTGGATTGAACAGTCAGGACCAGTAGAACCGCTGGCTATAGCCAAACTATTGCAGGCGGTAGTGGAAAAGGAAGCGCCTGACCTGGTAATTCTGGGTAAACAAAGTATTGATGGCGATAACAATCAGGTTGGACAGATGCTGGCGGCGCTTTGTGACATGCCCCAGGGTACTTTTGCTTTCAAACTGATGATTGAAGATGGTCGGGCAATTGTCAGCAGGGAAGTGGATGGTGGTGAGCAGGTGGTCAGTCTTGCACTGCCAGCAGTTGTTACCACGGATCTGCGTTTAAATGAGCCTCGCTACGCCAAACTGCCGGATATTATGAAGGCGAAAAAGAAACCGGTGGAGCACATGACCCCGGAGGCCCTGGGGGTAGTAGTGAAGAGTAGTCTGAAAACCCTGTCAGTGAGCGAGCCCGCAGGTCGTTCCGCGGGCGTGCTGGTCAGCAGTGCCCAGGAATTGGTAGAAAAACTCCGCAATGAGGCAAAGGTTCTTCCTTAACCGATGTTTTGTGTCCTGAATAACCACATGCCAGATCAAGAATAACCAGGAATTAGAAATACATGAGCGTACTTGTCATCGCCGAACATAATAATCTCAGTCTGAATGCTGTCACTGGCAGTGTTATCAGGGCCGCCGGACTGATTGATCCGGAAATACATGTATTGGTAGCAGGTACTGGCTGTGAGGCTGTGGCCGCAGCTGCGGGTCAGTATCAGGGCGTCACGAAAGTGTTACTTGCCGACAACCCGGTATATGAGCATCAATTACCAGAGACATTGACCGGACTGTTGCTGTCCATCAGCGACGATTATGCCGCGATACTGGCAGCAGCCACTACCAGCGGTAAAAATCTGCTACCAAGAATTGCGGCCTTGCTGGATGTGGGGCAGATATCCGACATTGTTGGGGTGCATTCGGCTAACACTTTTGTGCGTCCCATCTATGCGGGTAATGCTCTGGCGACAGTAGAGTCATCGGATTCGATCAAGATCATTACCGTGCGTACCTCTGCCTTTGATGAAGCCGGGAAGGGCGAAGGGAGTGTGCTTATTGAGCCGCTGGATCAGGTAATAACGCAGGACAAGAGTCAGTTTTTCAGTGAAAACCTCTCTACCAGTGAGCGCCCGGAGCTTGCCGGGGCTGCTATTGTGGTTTCCGGAGGCAGGGGGCTCGGCAGTGCCGAGAATTTCCAACTGCTGGAAAAGCTGGCAGACAAACTCGGCGCTGCTGTCGGCGCCTCGCGTGCGGCTGTTGATGCCGGTTACGTGGGTAATGATCTGCAGGTTGGTCAAACCGGCAAAATCGTCGCCCCCGATCTCTATATTGCCGTAGGCATATCCGGTGCTATTCAGCATCTTGCCGGAATGAAGGACAGCAAAGTCATCGTTGCCATTAATAATGATGCGGATGCGCCCATATTTCAGGTGGCCGATTATGGCCTCGTTGCAGACCTGTTTCAGGTGCTACCGGAACTGGAAGCCTTGTTATAGTTTAGCGCTTTGATTTACCCTGCTCAGCTTCAGGCAATTCAAGCTGATCTGCCTGACCTGTGCTTTGCGTAGCAATAGCATATAATCTGCCCTTCGCCGCACCATCAACTTTGTGCGATCCCACCCATTTACAGGAGTAAGTTATGCCCAATTGCACTCGCTTTCGATTCCCGGCCTTGTCATCACTTGTGTTGTTGTTACTGACCTTTAGTCAGGCAGGATTCGCAGGCTGGACACTTGATTCGGAAGGTTCCTCGCTTTATTACGTCACCAGCAAGGCTGCAGCAATATCAGAGCTGAATACTTTTGGTGAGCTCAATGGAACTATAGATGATGCCGGTAATGCCAGTGTTGCCATTAGCCTGGCCAGTGTTGATACCGCCATTGATATTCGTAATGAACGTATGCGGGAAATTGTGTTTCAGGTAGCTAACTATCCGCTTGCGGAAATCTCACTGAGCGCCAATGGCGCACGGTTAGCAGCGTCTAATCCCGGACAGAGCTTCATGGAATCCTATGATGCCACAATCGAGATTGGTGGCATGTCACAGACTATGAGTGTTGAACTGGCAGTTACGAAATTGCGTGGCGGTGGCCTGTTGGTCTCTCTTGCCAAACCCTTGATCGTCAATGCCGCTTCATTCGGGCTGGCGGAGAGCGTTGAGCAGTTACGAGAGATCGCTGGTCTACCAAGCATCAATAATAACGTGGTTATTGATTTTACCCTGCAATTCGACGCTCAATAGAATAGATATTTCAGATAGAAAGAACAGATAAGACAGACAAGACAGATAGAACAGAATACGTCATTCGGCATCTAGCCGAATAATTGGTTGGTCTGCATGAGTAGTTTACCCATGCAGACCATACCATAAGACTTAACCACCTCATGACTAACTTGAACCAGGATTGTCCTGCTTGTCAGCCTGGTTTGAGGAACCCTGCGGTTCCTGATTTGGCGTAAAGGGGCTTCCCTGTGAGCCAGTATCAGCGGCCATCTCATTATCTGAAGCTGGAGTCTGGTTCGTGCTAGCTGGCGCAGAGGCCTGGTTTGCAGAATCAGCTTTCATGCGATTCCTCGGATCATTCGGCGCTCGTTGACGTTCTCTCTTCGGCGCTGGTGGCGTTGAGGCAGTCCCTGTATCCGACTGTGCCTTAACAGGTGCAGTCGCAAAACTTTCAGTATTTCCAGCACTTCCTGATTTTTCATTCCGGTCATTCTGGACAGTAGCCTGAACAGCAGTGCTGTCGACTTCACTGACAACATTAGTTGCAGGGGGCGCAGGTTTCTCAGCTGCTTTGCTTTCGCTTCCAGTGTTCGAACTTTCTGCAGCAGGGCTATTGCTACTGGCCATACTTTCCTGTCCAACATTTGCCGCTACCGGGCTACTTTGCACAGAACTATCCTGAGCAGTGCTAGCTGCCGAAGAACTTGAAGAAGAGCTGGCAGAAACTTCAGTGCTTTCTGTTTTTGCGGGAGCTTTTTCTACAACGCTTTCTGAGCTGTTACTGGAAAAAGAAGAGGAAACAGGTGACGCAACAGGTGAAGATGCCTGTTGTGCGGCGCTGTCTGTATTGTTGTTCATAGCATTGCCGGGTTCAGCAACAGTGCCAGAATTAACATTTTCTGCTATGGCTGGGGCAGGGCTGGGCTTACCCGAATCCTGTTGCACAGCAGAATCAGCCTGCTGCTTGTCGCTACCGGTTTCAGCATTGGCCGCACTATTTCGATTTCTTGGCGGACGTTGTCGACGCGCCGGTTTTTTCTCAGCTTCATTGTTGCCAGTCGGGCTTTCATTTAAGGCTACATTGCCGTTTACATCCGCTTTTACGTTAGCCTCGGATGAAGCGTCCGCCGAGATATTTGCTGTCTCCTGCGTTTCTTCACTGCTTTGCTGAGCATCCAAATTTCCGCGATGACGCTCTCTTGGTGAGCGCTGACGCTTTTCTGAAGGACGTTTGCGTGGTTTGTCTTTATTATCTGACGCAGTTTTTGCTTCACCAGGGCTGTCGCCATTTGCTGCATTATTACCAGCCAGCTGATTAGCATTATCTTCATTGCTTGCTGTCTGTGGCTTACGGGTACGTTTTCGGTTGCCACCCTTGCGCGAGTCTTCCTTGTTGGCCGGATCACGGGAAGCGGTTCTATCCGCTTTGCCTGCTTCGGCATTTCTAGCTGGTTTTCGTCTTGGGTTGTCTCCCTTGGCAGGGCGTTTACGGTTGCGCGAAGGTCTGGCTGCACCTTTGTCAGTAGTATCCTTGGTATCGCTTTTAGCCTCTGTGCGAGCTTTTTTGGGCTCTTCAGTATTAGCAGCCGGACTGAACAGACTACCAATTGCTGCGCTGATGCTGCCCAGAAGGCCGCCTTGCTTTTGTCCACTTTCTTTAGCAGCTGTTGCGGAATTTTTAGCTGTGGCTGAAGCTGGTGGCGTAGCCGGAACCATATGTGGCGCCTGTATCGCGGGTGCATCAGCGCGCTCAGGTTGCTTGGGAAGGAATTCATCGATTTCCTCCTCATCATCGGCATGAATGTTGTAGCTTCTTTCCTCACTGTCATCCGTAATATTCTGGATTTCATAGTGCGGCGTATCCATATTGGGGTTGGGAATGACGACAACCTTGGTGTTGCTTAAACTTTCAATAGCGCCAATAACTTCACGTTTTTCATTCAACAGGTATGAGGAAACGCTGATGGGGACAATGGCGCGTACTTCTTTGGAATTGCTTTTATTGGACTCTTCTTCAAGAATTCTGAGGATGGAGAGTGCCAGGGATTCGATATCACGGATGCTGCCCTGACCATTACAGCGCGGGCAAACTATGGCACTGGTTTCACCCAGTGAGGGGCGCAAGCGCTGGCGGGACATTTCAAGCAGACCAAAACGGGAAATCCTGCCGACCTGAACACGGGCCCGGTCCATGGTAAGAGCATCACGCATGCGGTTTTCAACTTCGCGCTGGTTTTTCTGCGACATCATGTCGATGAAATCGATTACTGCCAGTCCACCCAGATCTCGCAGACGCATTTGCCGCGCGACCTCATCAGCTGCTTCCAGGTTGGTCTGCAGCGCCGTTTCCTCAATATCCGCACCACGGGTGGCACGTGAGGAGTTAATATCGATGGAAATCAGGGCCTCGGTAGGGTCGATAACGATAGAGCCGCCGCTGGGTAATTTTACTTCACGCTGAAACGCGGTCTCAATCTGTGTTTCAACCTGGTAATTAGTAAACAGAGGCACCTTGCCGTCATAAAGTTTTACCTTTTCCTCGTATTGAGGCATGACCTGGCGAATAAAGTTTCGAGCTTCTTCAAAGGTTTCCGGCGTGTCTAGGATGACTTCACCGATATCCTGACGCAGATAATCCCGAATGGTTCGAATAATGACGTTACTTTCCTGGAAAATCAGGAAGGGCGCGCTTTTTTCCTCGGCAGCTTTCTTTACCGACGTCCATAACTGCAGCAGATAGTCCAGATCCCACTGTAATTCTTCAGGGGCCTTGCCAACACCGGCAGTACGCACAATAGTGCCCATGCCATCAGGCAGGTTGAGACTGCTCAAAGCGTCGCGTAGATCAGCGCGTTCTTCACCTTCAATGCGTCGGGAAATACCACCAGCTCGAGGATTATTGGGCATCAGAACCAGATAGCGACCCGCCAGTGAAATCATCGTGGTAAGAGCTGCACCTTTGTTGCCGCGTTCTTCCTTGTCGACCTGAACGATGACTTCAATGCCTTCGTTGACGACATCCTTGATATTGATGCGTCCACTTATATCTTTAGGCTGCTTGGAGAAATATTCCTTGGAAATTTCCTTGAGGGGGAGAAAGCCGTGACGGTCTGCGCCAAAATTGACAAAGGCGGCCTCCAGACTGGGTTCAATACGGGTGATTCTGCCTTTATAGATATTGGCTTTTTTCTGGACTCTGGCACGGTTTTCTATGTCCAGGTCGTAAAGCCTCTGACCATCTACCAGGGCGACGCGCAACTCCTCTTTTTGAGTTGCATTGATTAGCATTCTTTTCATATTACCTTCTACTTTTCTCTGTGGGAAAAGCAGGATAAAAGATAATAGAATAGGTTAACTATATAATATAACTTATTGATTTATATGCTATAAGAAGATTAAAGTGCAGAGGTAAAGGCAACAAGCAGAATTTCGCCGGGGCGGTTTTAGACATATATGGCCTGGGATAGCTGGCAATTGGTATTAAGAGCCTGGATTTGCCACTACAAGAGTTATCCTGTGGGCTGATCCTGCGTTTGCGTTGCTCCTAGTACTCCCTTTACTGATTGAATCACTTGAGCAGGCATTTATGCTTGCGGGATTCGGGTTATGCCTTCGTTTCCAGGATTCTCCTGGTATCCTAAATACAACTAAACTGAAGTTTGTAACTTCTTTATCGGATCCATCTGATCGTTCTGTAAATCTATCAATCTGAATTATCTGACTGACCTGATTAATCCTAGTTGTCCGTCTTAGCCAATAGCTGCCAATTTCCTGGCGCCGTTAATTCTGGTTTTTCCTTTGCCATTTCTTACCGGGAAAATGTCACCGCAAGAAATTGCTTTTAAACTCCTGTCCGCTTTAATGCGGTGTTAATCCTGTTCAAAACTAGTGTTTTATATCTTTTACCCGAGCTTTCCGGGATTTAACTGGCCCTGTTTTAAGGCAGGGCATAAATACTGTAATTTTGCGCTTTCTTGTTAAGCAACCAGCTTAATAAATTAGCGACTTGGCTCAGGCCCTGATTCAGTTGCTTGTCTTTAAAGCTGCAACCATCAGGCTCTGATGAAATTCGATTTTACTTTTTCGTCCTGTGATAATTCCTTGTAACCTGCCGCTTTGTAAACGTTTGTTTAACGGCTAAATATTAATAATAAAGACAGCGTTGAGTTAATCTGGTCCCACCAGAAGGGACTGTATTCCTGCTTAACCTGTTATCTGCCTGTTGTATTCTACGGTATTACTAATGTACTGCTTTTCACATTAGAAACGCTTGCGCCTGTTTTGCCTCAGCGCTTTTGGGCTTCAAGGTCATCTGGAAACCGGAGCAGGCCAGCAATATAGCAGTAAATTATAGTCCCTTCAATGATTTACAGTACTTTACTCCAGTGTCACAGCAACAATAAACAAGGCGATGCAAGCTTCCAGGCCATGCTGCGAGGTATACTTCTGTTTTTTCATCGTTCAGGTTTTCCCGAGTAGCAGATTTTGAGCACTAAAAATTCCAGTATTTCGCCCACCGGGAAGGTAAACACAGCCGTACCGGCTGTGTACTTTCAGGAGGTTAACCAGGAGCAGGAAGGGCAGCGTCTGGATAATTTTCTCTTGTCCAGGCTTAAAGGTGTTCCGAAATCCAGAATCTATCGCATAATTCGTAAGGGTGAGGTGAGGGTTAATAAAAAGCGGGAAAAACCCGAATATAAACTCAAAACGGGCGACATTGTGCGCATTCCCCCGGTACGAGTGGCTCCACCAAAAGAGCAAATACCGCCTTCGGCAGCACTGCAGAAACTATTAAATGAATCAGTGCTTTATCAGGATGAGCAAATACTGGTCATGAACAAGCCGGCAGGCCTGCCGGTTCACGCCGGTACCGGTGTTAAAACCGGCTTGATCGAGGCCCTGCGCCATATGTATCCGGCATTGGCTAGCCTGGAGTTGGTACACAGACTTGATAAGGGCACGTCCGGCTGCTTGCTGCTGGCCAAAACCAGTAAAAGCCTGAAGTTGCTCTCGGCACAATTTAAGGCCGGTGAAACGAAAAAGATTTACCACGCCCTGGTACAGGGGAGATGGTCACCTCAGCAAACCGAGATTGATGCGCCCTTGTTACGTCAGCAGGAAAAAAACGGTGAGCGCTTTGTGGTGGTTTCACCCGAGGGTAAATCAGCCCGTACGCTGTTTTCTGTGCTCGAGGAGTTGCACCATGCCACTCTGGTTGAGGCCAGCCCGTTGACCGGAAGGACCCATCAAATCCGCGTCCATGCCAGATTGGCCAATTGTCCGATAATTGGTGACGAGAAGTACTCAGAGGATGCTGCAAGGCAGGCTTTTGCTCGCCAGGGTATCAAAAGGCTCTGTTTGCATGCAGCATCACTGACTTTTGTTCATCCTGAAACGGGGCAAACGATGACGGTTGCAGCTCCTGCGGAAAAGCAGTTTGACGCGGCGCTTAAGGTACTGCGGCAAGCAGGGGATTAAGGCCTTCTTCCTTCAGCAGGCTAACCAGAGTAATGATGGGCAGACCGAGCAAGGTGTTGTAATCCTTGCCTTCAAGCGCCTCGAATAAGGCAATTCCGGCCGCTTCCACCTTGAAGCATCCGGCACAGTCCAGAGGTTTGTCTAGTTTAAGATAGGCACGTATTTCTTCGCCGCTTAACTGACGAAACTTGACCCGGAACGAATCATGAGTGACATGCTCCTTCCCTGTGCGGGTGTTTACCAGGGCCAGGCCGGTCTCGAATTGCACCCAGTTCCCTGAGCACATTTTCAAATGCTTGATGCCCGCTTCCTCGGATCCCGGTTTGCCCAGGATCAAGCCATTAATCGAGCAGGCCTGATCGGAGCCAATTATCAGGCTATCGGGGTGCTGATTGCTGACTGCCCGGGCTTTTTCCAGAGATAATCGCTTTACGTAATCCAGCGTTGTCTCCCCGTTGACCGGGCTTTCATTGATGTCCGGAGAGCAGGTAGTGAAGGGAAGTTGCAGTTGTTGCAGGATTTTACTGCGGGTGGGTGAGGAAGATGCCAGCACTAGATTCATAACAATCCAAGTATAATCAATAGGTTTCAGGCTAAAATCAGGCAAATTTCTTTGACAGGAAGCCCCTTCATGCATATTATGCGCGCCTATGTCGATTGACCCATTTCCAGAGCGCGTGTCGCCGCGCAAATTGTGTAACAGGAATGACTCAATTAACAGCACTTTACCTGTTGAAAAACTCCTGCGATTAAGTGAGTTTCTGCATGATGATCACGGGCAGGCACAGGTAAGTTTAAGTTTTGAAAAGGATGATGCAGGGCATTGCCTGATTTCAGGAAGTCTGACGGCTGACGTCAGAATGCTTTGCCAGCGTTGTCTTGAAGCAACCGAGGTAAAACTTGCGTCAGATTTTGTCATTAAAGTGGCTGAAACTGACAAGGAAGCTCAGGACATAGCGCAATCAAGTGCCAATAACCTGGAACAGCTCGAAGTTGTTCGCAGTGAAGAAGGTGAACTTGACCTGTTATCTCTGGTAGAGGACGAGCTGATCATGAGCTTGCCCATTGTCGCCAGCCACGCCGATAAAGACTGCAGCAAGACACTGCAGTCACTTCAGCAAAAGGCAAGGCAGGCCGGGGAAAACCAGACATCTGGCTCAATCCAGGGGCTCGAAGCTCTGGCAGAACTTAAACAGGCGCTGAAAGAAGAAAACGACAAGAAATAGCAGTTTTAGACGTATTAGCAGTGTCTGGAAGACACTTTAAAACTTATGTAGATCTTATAGTTAGCTCCCAGGCTATATAATGCATACAAAAGTTGGCTAGAAAGAATAGAATCAGAATATAAACAGGATACAACCGAGGTAGTTAACCATGGCCGTACAAAAAAGTAAGGTTTCACGATCCAGACGTAACATGCGTCGTAGCCACGATTCACTTGGTGCCGTTACGATTACAACAGATGCTGAAACCGGTGAAAGACATCGTCGTCATCATATGACACCCGATGGCTTTTACAAAGGCAGACAGATAGTCAGAAATAACGAAGACTAATCCTGTTGCAAGACCCTCGAGGCTCTTGATTCAGATGCTTAAACAGCGAATCAAGACATTCAAATCGGGAAGATCAATCAGGATAGTGACTCCAGAAAGCAGCCTCGCAAAGGCTGCTTTCTGTTTTATGTAGTTAGCGCATCCAGTCAGCGGCTCAAGGTAGCTGGTTGGGAACCGGGAAAAGGACTCTAACTGATGAATCCCAGTCATACAGGCTTTATTTTTCCAGGGCAGGGCTCCCAGAAAGTAGGCATGCTCGCGGAACTGGCTGATTCTTTCGCTCTGGTGAAAGAAACCTTTGCGCAAGCAAGTGATGTCCTGGGCTATGATCTTTGGGCATTGACCCAGAGCGGCCCCGCTGAAGAACTCGCCAAGACCCATATCACTCAACCCACAATACTGACCGCATCTGTCGCCATCTGGCGACTCTGGCAAGACCAGGGCGGTATAAAACCCGGACTTATGGCAGGCCATAGCCTTGGCGAATATTCCGCACTCACCTGCGCCGGTGTCATGGATTTTGCGGATGCCGTTAGTCTGGTGCAACAGCGTGGGCAGTTTATGCAAAGCGCCGTTCCGCTCGGAGTTGGTGGGATGGCTGCCATTATTGGTCTGGAAGAGGCTAAGGTGATAGCTGCCTGCGAACAGGCAAAACAGGGTGAAGAAGTTGCGGCAGTTAATTTCAACTGTCCCGGACAGATTGTCATTGCCGGCCATAGTGATGCCGTCACGCGGGCAGGGGAGTTATGCAAGGAAGCGGGCGCCAAGCGTGCGCTACCGTTACCTGTTAGTGCTCCCTTTCATTCCGTGCTGATGAAACCCGCTGCCGAAAAGTTTGCCGCTGTACTCGATGTCGTTAGCTTCAATTCTCCTGACATCCCTGTACTACAGAACTTTGGCCTGGACTGCGCTACTGATCCTGATGTCATCCGTAACAACCTGGTAAACCAGATATTCAGCCCGGTTCCCTGGATAGACACGATCAATAAATTCGACAGTTCGGGGATAAAACGGGTGCTGGAAATAGGGCCTGGAAATGTACTTGCCGGCTTTAACAAGCGAATCCAGCCTGAAATGGATGCATTATCAGTAAATGATCTTGCCAGCCTCGAAAAGGCGAAGTCTTTAGGCGAGTCTGCCGCATAAATCGGAAAACTAACTATGAGTGATGAAAACAGGAAAGTAGCGCTGGTCACCGGGGCCAGTCGAGGCATAGGCAAGGCCATCGCGCTGGAGCTGGGACAACATAATATTGTGCTGGGTACCGCAACCAGTGAAGCCGGTGCGGAAAAAATTTCGGCCTATCTTGCTGAAGCAGGTATTAGTGGCAAGGGTTATTGTCTGGACGTCTCTTCTGAAGAGTCCATTGAAGCCATGTCAAAACAGATTCAGGAAGAGTTTGGAGCAGTGGCAATTCTTGTCAATAATGCCGGCATCACTCGGGATAATATTCTGATGCGCATGAAGGCAGAGGAATGGGATCAGGTAATTAATACCAACCTCAGCTCAATATTCCGGATGACCAAGGCCATTGTGCGTGGTATGACCAAGGCTCGTTGGGGGCGCATTATCAGTATTAGTTCAGTGGTAGGTTCCAGTGGCAATATAGGACAATCAAACTATGCTGCAGCAAAAGCCGGCCTGGAAGGATTTTCCAGGGCCCTGGCGATGGAAATTGGTTCTCGTGGAATAACTGTAAATACAGTGGCGCCGGGTTTTATAGATACAGATATGACCCGTGAGCTGTCTGAAGAGCAGACGCTGGCCTTATTGGGCAAAATCCCGCTGGGACGTTATGGAATGCCTGAAGAAATAGCCGCCGTCGTGGCTTTTCTTGCGTCAGATCAAGCCGGATATATAAGTGGCGAAACAGTCCATGTAAATGGTGGAATGTACATGGCATAATGGCCACCGATTTTACCTTTGGCATTAGTCTTGTTAGCAAAGCAAAACCCGAAAAACAAGGGTTTTTTCAAAGATAAAATTAAAGGTTTTTTAACATTACATAATTAATTAAGTTACGGTAAACTGCGCTCAATATCGGGTCAGTCCCCGTTGCCAGTTAACACTGTTATTGATGTAAATATTAGTCTAGATGTCAGGCTAAACTGTAGTCTGAATTATTTATTTTTATACTTATAAAAAGAAACTTTGTAATCCAGGAGCTAGAAAAAATATGAGTAGCGTTGAAGAACGAGTAAAAAAGATTGTCGCTGAGCAACTCGGAGTTAAAGAGGAAGAGGTGAACACAGGGTCATCATTCGTTGAAGACCTGGGTGCCGACTCTCTCGATACAGTGGAACTGGTTATGGCTCTGGAAGAAGAATTCGAAACCGAAATTCCTGACGAGGAAGCCGAGAAGATCACCACTGTTCAGCTGGCAATCAATTACGTTAACGAACACCTGTAACACTATTTGTTTCAGGGACTGTTCAGCGTTAGTGAACAATAAAAGCTACTTCCGGGATAACCGGAAGTAGCTTTTTTATTGGCGCTTTTGTTTCCGGGGAGTCGCTCTGGATTTCAGACGCCAAATAAAAAAGGGTTGATTAACTCCATTGACGCCAATGAAGAAAAAACATCCGGGCAGGCAAGCTGGTTAACGGGCTTGCCACGTTGTTTAATCACAAGATAATTCAGTATAGTTAGCAGCTAGCCACCAGGCATTGAGTTCCAGAGGATTCACAATTGTCCAAAAGAAGAGTAGTAATAACTGGTATGGGGGCCATCACCCCGCTGGGTAACAGTGTAGAAGAAACCTGGTCAGCCCTGAAAGAAGGCAAGAGCGGTATTTCTGCTATCGATGAGTTTGACGTCTCCGCCTATAGCACTCGCTTTGGTGGCCTGATCAAAAACTTCAATGTTGAAGACTACATGCCTCTCAAGGAAGCTCGTCGTATGGATGAGTTTCTGCATTATGGATTGGCAGCGGGAAAACAGGCCATCATCGATGCTGGCATACAGGACGCCGGCTATTCCCCACTTCGTATCGGTGTGGCTATTGGTTCGGGTATTGGCGGTATTACCAATATCGAGAATACTGTTGAGCTAATTAGTGGCAGTGGTCCACGCAAGGTATCCCCATTTTTTGTGCCGGGTTCCATTATCAATATGATTTCCGGTTCACTCTCCATTGAATTTGGTCTTCAGGGGCCTAATCTCGCGATTGCCACAGCCTGCACTACCGGTACTCACTGTATTGGACTGGCAGCACGTATGATCGCCTATGGCGATGCGGATGCGATGGTGGCCGGTGGAGGCGAGAAATCAATTTCAAAAGCTGGTCTTGCCGGTTTTTGCGCTGCACGGGCTTTATCAACACGCAACGACGATCCAACCAAAGCCAGTCGACCCTGGGATGCAGATCGCGACGGCTTTGTTCTGAGTGACGGTGCCGGAGTGCTGATACTGGAAGAATATGAAGCTGCAAAAAAACGGGGAGCGAACATTCTTGCGGAAGTCGCAGGCTTTGGCATGAGTGGTGACGCCTATCACATTACCTCTCCCTCGGAGAATGGTGAAGGGGCTGCCCGGTGCATGGTTAATGCCCTCAGTGATGCTGGCCTGAATAACGAGCAGCTCCACTACATTAATGCTCATGGCACCTCTACACTTGCTGGCGACCAGGCTGAAACGATGGCGATCAAGTCTGTATTTAAAGAGCACAGCAAAAATCTGCCAATCAGCTCCACCAAGTCGATGATGGGTCATTCTCTGGGTGCCACCGGCGCGGTAGAAGCCATATTTTCTATCAAGAGTCTGCTGGACAATATTGCGCCGCCCACCATCAATCTTGATCAGGCGGGTGAAGGCTGTGATCTGGACTATGTGCCCAATAGTGCACGGGACGTCAAAATAGATGCCGTTATGAGCAATTCATTCGGCTTTGGCGGTACCAATGGCAGTCTTATTTTTACCAGAGTCTGAGGACAGGTAATGATCGTCAATGGATCAAGTCAGGATACCATTGCCATCAATGACAGAGGGCTGGCTTATGGTGATGGTGTCTTTGAAACCATCCTGCTTCACCGGCATCACCCCATTCTTTTACAAGCACATCTGGATCGGCTCGAGTCAGGTACCTCACGTTTAAAAATTTCCCTGGACCGAACGCAGCTTGAACAGGAAATAGCTGATTATTCGCCACACTTTCCGGATCAGGGTGTGCTTAAAATTATTGTCACCCGCGGTGCAGCGGGTAGGGGTTATCGTCCGCTAGACTCTTCTGCTACCACGCGTATTCTGAGCCTTCATGCCTTGCCTGTTTATGAAGGGGACCCTGGTAACTCAGGTATAGCCACTTTTATCTGTAATCAGCGTCTTGCCATTCAACCGGCCCTGTCGGGGATCAAGCATCTGAATCGTCTTGAACAGGTGCTGGCTTCACAGGAATGGCCGGATGAAAGTTTTATGGAAGGCATTATGCTGGATAGCAACGGCAATGTTATTGAGGGTACCCGTAGTAATATTTTCTGGAGTGAGTCCGGCAGCCTATTTACCCCCACACTTTTCAACTGTGGTGTGGCAGGCATCATGCGCAATTATCTGTTAAACAGTATTGCCGGGGCAGCGGAAATCAATGACTGCTCTCTCGACAGGTTGCTGGGGGCTGATGATATATTTATTTGTAACAGCGTCTTCGGCATCTGGCCAGTTCGCAGTATTCAAGCCGGGAGCAAGACCGTGGCTCTGGATGTTGATGGCTCAGAGGCTACATTTACCCGGCAGGCTCAAAGTCTGTTCCAGGAATTACTGAAAGCCGATGCTGCCTGATAAAAAACGAGTTCTGCTCTGGGTTTATATTGTACTAGCGTGCTCGCTACTGCGAGGAATCTTTTTTATTCAACACATCAATGCCCCTCTGCAACTCGATGCTTTTCAGAGCCAGCAGGATGCTGGGAATATTGCTGTCAATGCTGGCCTTGACGGATACAGTATCGTCATTGAACCAGGCACTACGTTCACGGGACTAATCAATAGATTGGCTGCTGAAGGCATTCTCGAGCATCCCTTTGATGTCAGGCTCTATGGACGTTTTACAGGACTGGCAAGCAGTATAAAGGCTGGCGACTACCTGCTGACCGCCGGAATGACTCCACGCATGCTGCTGGAAAAGCTTGTAAAGGGGGATGTCATTATTTATCAAGTAGTTTTGCTGGAAGGTTGGACACTGACGCAGGCATTGGCGGCTATTCAGAGTCACCCCATGATCACCAGTACGCTGGAGGCTGGTAGCCCTGAACAACTTCGTGAGCAATTACAGGAACTGCTGCAAACTGATAAATACCCAGAAGGGCTTATCTTTCCAGATACCTACAATTTTAGCCGGGGAACTACTGACCGTGATTTATTATTGCGAGCCGCAAACATCATGCAGAAGGTATTGGCTGAAGAGTGGCAAGGCAGAGATGTCGAACTGCCGTATTCCGAGCCCTATGAAGCGCTGATTATGGCATCCATCATAGAGAAAGAAACCGGCCTGGCCTCGGAAAGAGAGCAGATTGCCGGTGTTTTTGTAAGGCGCTTGCAGCAAAGAATGCGGTTACAGACAGATCCCACTGTCATCTATGGTTTGGGAGAAAACTATGACGGTGACCTTACCAGGACTGACTTGCGTACGGCTACCCCTTACAATACTTATATGAATAATGGATTGACGCCAACACCGATTGCCCTGCCAGGTCGGGAAGCGATTTCAGCCAGTCTGCATCCTGACCAGAGTGATACACTCTATTTTGTC
>Ga0181557_1000825_pt1 | contig 37059 bp, 17 predicted proteins | sample 011ome_23_FD_148632 | JGI IMG/M metagenome (GOLD analysis project Ga0181557, IMG submission 148632) | Coastal salt marsh microbial communities from the Groves Creek Marsh, Skidaway Island, Georgia - 011506CT metaG (spades assembly) | ecosystem: Environmental > Aquatic > Marine > Intertidal zone...
CCAGCTGAAAGAGACGTGCGCGATAGATCAAACGCGTGGAAACGCGTCATTGACGAAGATTCTGGTCGATTAAAAGAAGACTTGACGTGCGGTGAAACCGTACAAGCGACTCGTTACATTTGCCGCAAAGTCACGTCAAGCGAGAGCATTACGCCGGTGATTGCAGATATCGCCCCGTGTTGCGACGCGGCGTTCGCTTTGAACCGCTCAAATTGTCTTTGTGACGCTGTGGAAGACGAAAGAAAAGGAACGGAACTCTTCGAGGATACAGCAGGAGCAAAATCATTCTTGCGCAAACTCGTTGGTTTTACGCCTTTGGGATGTGGATTCGACATCTCCGAGCAATGTCCGAAAATCCGCGAGCGTATTGGCGTCCCGGTCACCGAGATGGTTCGAAACGTCACGCAATTTATCAATGAAACTCGTTTGATTCCAGTTGCCGTCGGTGTTCCGTTATTGGTTAGTGAAGGCGACATAACCGGCGTTGACGTAGTCGAAGAAGGTGTTTTGGAGCAACTCAGCGGAGGGTTATCTGCTATAGATCAACGCGGGAATCAAATCCGCGATGAAATGTTCAGAGAGTTTTTCGATAGAGCAAACTACCGAAACTGTTTAAATTACACGGACGCCATCGAGCAAACGTGTACAAGAGTCGTTGTTAGCGATGAAACTACCGAAAACAACGGCGTCGACACGACGACCTACGATGTCACGGCGTGCTGCGGTGTTTTGTATTCGCTTTGGACTCGCGGGTGTCTTTGCCCACCCTTTGCGGAGCAGTTGCTTTCGACCGACCTCTACTTGTCTTTATTCAAGATTGCACCAGAAGCGTGCGGTTTTTCGATGGATGAGATTCCAAACGACAATAGAGACGTTTGCGTTAATGATTTATCGGAAACGCTAGAAGGCTACGTCGAGAGCGATATCGATGCTAGATTTGATTGGAGGATTATCGAAGACGCCGAATCGTGGGTTTCTGAGAAATACAGCACCACGAAGCCGAGCGATTTTCAGAATATATTTTTGGTTGAAGGTGGTTCAACCATTGGTGGTTTTGGAGTGGGTTTCGACTTCGAGGCGTTCACGAATGCCACCGCTTGGTGGATACCATCGTCGACGTTTCAAACAAACGTTTCGGTGGCGATTCCTTCTGCATCGACGTGTTACGCCGCCGTGAGAGCGGCTGAAGATTCTTGCGTACCAAACCTTGCAGGTGCCTCAGAAATATTCTTTCAAGACCTCGACTGGCAAATGTGTTGTAGGCGACTTCGCGTCGTCGAAAATGCAAAGTGCTTCTGCGATGGTTTTGTATCTCTTCTTCTCACGGCAGATTCTCCGATTAACGCGAGTGCTGCCGACACAGATATCGTCTCGAAAATTCACGCTGCAGTACTTTCTGAAGCCCCATCGGCGTGTGGTTTTATACCAACGTACGGCAGTACGTGCCCAGCGGCTGAATTTACGGAAACAGTGGACGAGAAACTCGCCGTAGACTCACGAGAGCTTGTCGATGTGGAGACATTTTACGCTCAAAAGAATGAGGTAGATTACTCTCCGTTGGCGTACATTTCGGCGCGAACTTTCTACAGCGAAGACCCGAACACGATAATTCGAGGACTCATGCTCTCAAACGGCGGAATGCTTATTTCGGAACTTGATATAATTGGTGGAGAAACTGGTCGCGAGGCAAGATTAGTCATCGTATCTCCACCGAGGTTGAAAAATCAAGGCGTTACAGTGCTTCGCGACGCCGCTGATGGACAAGTTTCGCTCGAATACACCACGTGGAATACTTCAAGCACGTATCGAATTCTGGTTGAGCTGAGCGATACTCCCGGAACTTTTTTTCTAGATTCGACATCACAGTTCGTGCGTATAGGCGATGGTACTGCTACTTTTGAAGCCGGTTTGTTCTCGGGCGCAACGAGCTCTACGATTGGCGCGACTGAATCCGCGCTCACGGTGACGTCCAGCGGCAAACTTTTCTTGAGAACGTTCGAATCTCCGGAAGGTATCGAAGTTGAAGGTGAAGAAGTAACTTTACCAGATGGCACAGTTGCAAAAATTGTTCGCGTGGAATCTTTCGACGAATCCATGTTATTCCCACTCGTTCGCACGTCTGCAATCATCGTTGCGAATGAAACCCTCACGGCAGAAGAGACGACGACGACGACGACGACGACATCCCCTATCGATATTCGTCGCGGCGTGGTGAAGAGATCTGGAGTCATCGTTCCGAAAGAAGAGGACGGTGGCGTCTGTTCGGACGCGCGAAGTGTGAAAAATTTTCTCGCGATTGCGCTTGAAAGTCCTACGCTCTCGAAAAAATACTCCGTCGTGGGTGCACTCACCGTCGCCGACGATACCGATAAAGAAACGATCCTCGTGCCGGAGATTAAAATTCCGATATATTACGTTCCAAGAGGCGGTGAAGTCGAAACAGAGGAGTTCACGAGCAGTTTCTACGACGAGTCATCGTTCGTGGATCCGTTAACGCCTGGCGTTGGAACGTGCTTAGGTATTCAAATCATCGACGGTTTTGGTCGTAGGTATTCCGACGAGGATCTTTGCGCGCGAACGTCGAGCGAAACGACTTCGTTTGGAGTACAATTTACAATATTGAACGTAGAAATGTGCAGAGGGTGCGCGGTGACGGGTAGAGAATCTGACGGTGCTTTATTTGAAGTCTCGCACGGCGATGGCGAAGACTCGAACGCTTTAGCCGTTTCTGAACCTTTTATTCGACGTCCATTTTGCGAACTCAACGATTTTGAAGAAGTCGCGCCGGAACAACAACAACAACAACAACGACGGCGAAGAAACTTACTGCAATTCTTTGGTGGCGTTCCGTTCTTCCAATCGCCTCGGGTGATTTCTCCATCCAATCAAATGGCTGGAAATATGCCAGGAGGCGCGAACAACCAGTTTGCGGCTGGAAACTCTGGAGCGGGCGGTGATGCCCTCCTTCCTTCCACGACGGTGAACGTGAGTCAAGGCCCTCCGACGACGACGCTCTGCTCGGAAGAGGCTTTAAAAGATATCGAAAGTAGTATTTACTGGAAAGACGATCGTGGAGCAATCACCTCGTCGATAAACGGAGGTAATGGTTTCACCGAGCAATACGAATCGTACGCGTTCGCCGGTGATATACGAAATCCAGATAAGAACAACGAAGTGAGCTTGAAGAACGCTCTGACGCTCGTTGCGCTCTCGCCGTGGCTTCGCGAAAATCTTGGCGATGGCACGTACGGCGCGTGGAGAAGAATCAACGATCCATCTCGAGAACTCAAATTTACGTGCTATGGTTATAAAATAGTATCGTACAACGAGCAAGGAGATGAGATTGTACAGATTACCAACCCTCGATGCGAGAATGTCCAATTTTACGCATCGTTGAGCGCGCCCGTGAGCTTATCTGGCGGTGGTGGTGGATCAGAAAGCACAACACAATTCTCTCAGCAACAGGAAGGTAGTAGCGGCGACAGCATCCCTCCAGCATATGTTGTGTTAATCGAAGTCGATTTTGGCGTCATTCTTTGTGAAGGATGCTATCTGAAACCTTTGTATGTCGACGATGATATTCTCTTCAGCATCTTTCCAAACAACGAAGTCATTTCGGAAGATGTAGTAGATAATAACATCGGTAGTTCTTACTACACATTCGACTTTGTCGGACCGACTATAGCCGAGCGACTGGAATGTTCTTCTCCGAAAGGCGCGTTGGTTACTGCCGTCGAGTTGGTGGCACCAGATGCCGCAGCAATTACTCCTCTAGACGACGATGACGGCGAGGAAGAAGATGCGCCTGCGCCGAGCGTTAGAAAGCTTCCGAACCGATACGCGTGTAACGCTCAAGCAAACACCAACTTCAAAGGCGTTTTACTCAACGATGGCAACAAAAACATTCTTTCTTCTGCGGCGGCGTGTTGCGATGCGTGCGCCACGACGGAAAATTGTGACATATGGGTATACTGCGTCGGGGATTGCGTAGATTTCGCCTTTCACTCGTGCTGGTTGAAAAAGTCCATGGAAGGTGGATTTAATTCTACGGCGTCGCCATCTAAAATTTCTGCGTGGGATCGCGGCGACGGCGTGCCGTGGACCTCTGGATATCTCGTCACGAAACAAGACGATGCTGGTACCGCAACTGGGGAAGTATCCTCATCGGAAGAGGAAGTCACGGATACCGCGAAATATTTTACCCTCGAGCCGGGGAAGCCGACGGATATACCAGCGTCGACAATCACAGTAAAAGCAATCGACGCACCGGTAACACCTCCTTCTCTGTTTGATAACGTCAGCGATGGTGTTGAAACGCTACCTCCTCCAACGACGTCTTTGCCGACAGACGAGGAACCTGTCATCGCGTCTCCTCCGCCGACTGGATTCGGTACGATTCGTCCGACGGTTCCCGTGGACGTTCCGACTACTACTACTACCACAACTCCGACTCCAACTATTCCCCCAACGACAGACGAAGTAATGCCTCCTACTACCGCCACCACCCCTTCACCTCCTTCGTCCTCGAAGTGTTCAAACACCGACGTCGCCGCCTGTCCACGCGAATCGTCCCAAACGCTCGAAGCGCTCGATATTCGAGCAAACTTTAGAGCGTCCACAAAAGGAACCTCCCCATCAGACGAAGGACGTCAACTCACCGTCTCCGGTACCGCCGTAAACTTCGGCGCGCTCGGCACCGTCTGCCTCGCCGGCGTCACCTTCCGCGTCCCGTTCGAATTCCTCGTCATCCCGGAGACAAACGAACAAGCCGCCGCCTCCCCCGAGCCTCGTCGCGCACCTTCCTCTGAGTTCCTTTTCGACTGCGCCTTCCTCGGCGTCCGCTCGCGCACCGGGCCAATCACAGATACTACTCCGCGAGAGTGCACGGACGTCCTCAAACTCGCCTTCGTCGACGACGAAGAAGAAAACAACAACACCAACAACTCCTACATCCAATTCACTCTGCGCGACGTCGCGCTCTGCCCGGATTGCTGGCTCGTCGGCGGTAAAGGCGGGGTCATCTTCTCCGTTCGGCACCGAGAGAATTTAAAACTTCTCCTCGCGAGAAGAGACGACGGGGAGTTCATCAACACCGTCAACGCGGAAGAGGTTGCGTGCGAAGCCGCTTTTTAACGACTTTGACGAGAAAGAAGAAAAGCGACAGAAGAAGAAGAAGAAGAGGTTGTTGCAGCGGCGGCTGCAGAGAGAGAGAGAGAGTAGTGTTGAGAAAACTTAGATCGCCACAAAAGCGAACATCATCATCATCAACATCTTCATCAAAGTAGAGAGAGAGAGAGAGACATCAATCACCATTGATCATCGAGTATTTTTAATGAGTACAAAGAGACACAAAATCACTCACAAATTCCTCAGAAAAATCTCCCCTTGACGCGCTTTAAATCCGTTCTTTTTAAGCGCAGAGAGAAAGAGCACACAGAGGAGCGCGCGCGCAAAGAATGGGGTGCTGCGTCTCCAAACACGACGAAGGACAAAAGGAAGGAAAGGAGAACGAAAAGGACAAAGATCCGATCAAATCGACTTTGAATTCGTTAAAGAAGAAGAAGAAGAACGTAAACATAAACAACACGAAAAGCGGAACAAAATCGGATTCGAAATGCAAACAAAATGTCTCCTCCTCGTCCCAATCGTCGCGGTTAGAACTCATCCGCGCGTGGAGCGGAGAACAGGCGACGACTTCGAGCAATAAGAACAAGAACAACGCAACGAAAACGACGAATGAGGACGACGACGAGGATGATGATGAGAGGCAGATGAATGATTTTTTAATCGCAAAAATGCTCTTCGAGGAGGACGAGTTGGAGGAAAAAAATCGAAAAATGGCAACGCAGAGCGATTTTTTACTCGCGCAATCTTTACGAGAAGAAGAGGAAATAGAAGAAGAAATAAAAGAAAACGAGTCGTACGAGATGCTTTTGGAACGGTGGAAACGTAGGGTTGGTCAAGAGCGGATCGAGAGTTGGTCGAGGAAGTTGGACGGCGTGGTGCGAGAGCAGGTTTTGAATACGCCTTTGAGGAAGAGCCCGGGAGACGATAGATCTAAAGTGAAGAGGCAAATGTCGGTGCCTATTACGCCGAAAAGGAACCAGGACGAGGATTTACGGATCGCGTTGCAGTTGAGCAGAGAAGATAGCGAAAAGGTGGAGAGAGATCACGACGTGTTATTGGCGAGATTGGACGCGTTTGGGTTGAGAGAGAAAGTCGTTTCCGGGGACGGGAATTGTCAGTTTCGAGCGCTGAGCGACCAGTTGTTTCGGACGCCGGAGTTTTACGAGGAAGTGCGGAAAAACGTTGTTGGACAGTTGAGAAAACACGCGTCGAGGTATGCCGCGTATGTCGTCGCGGCGAATGAGGAAGGCGGGAGTAAAAACGCGCCTTCGTCGTCTTCAAGTCCGCAATCCTCGACGGAGGAAGCCAAGTCGGCGTTTTTCATGATGCAAACCGCGTATTCGAACTATTGCGACGATATGGCCTCGGATGGTACCTGGGGTGATCACGTCACGTTACAAGCCGCCGCGGATTTGTACGGCGCGCAGATTACCGTAGTCACGTCGTATTTAGATAACGGCGTTTTGGAAATTACGCCGATTCGAACGTCGTCGTCGAACAAGAAAGGCGGCGACTCGTCTCCTCCGGACGACGGGAAGAACTCGTCCTGGTCCGAGAAGTTTGGCGAGAGGAATTTATGGCTGAGCTTTTGGGCGGAAGTGCATTACAACAGCGTCTATCCAAAGTTGGAGTTTCGCACGCCGGAAAGCGGGAAGAAAAGTGGTAGAAAGATTGGCACCGCCGGAGGATATTACGACGGGAATGAAAATGCCAACGTCGATACAGGCACCAGCGGGAACAACTACACAAACAATAACAATAACAATAATAACAGCAGCACGAGTAAAGGAACATCATCTCGAACGGCTATTCGTTCCCAAGCTTCGAAGCAAAACGACGCCGCCTTGCGCATCCAAACCTCCTTCCGAGGCGCGCAAGCGAGAAAGAAAGTAATCAACTCTCGACACTTGCTGCAACGCTCCATCGAAACTTTGAAGATACACGACGCGGCCTCGGTCATCCAACGCGCCTATCGCGTGCATCGCGCCGAACGCATCGAACAGGAAGAGTACGAAAAAGTCATGCAACGCATCACGAGCAACACGCCGGAGAAGTTTCGTTCGCCAGAGTTCTACTCGTCTCCTTTGCGCGATTTGCGGGGCTTCGGGCAGCGAGAACTTTTCAAATCGCCGAAAACGCCCGAGGAACGTACGCGCGATTTTCTCCAAAACCAACGCGCGTTTGAGGAGAAGACCGCCGCGATTAAAATTCAAAAGATATTCCGAGGCGTGTTGGAGAGAAAGCGAATGCTCGACGCCTCGGAGGACGATCCGGCGAAGAAGTTACAAGCGTTAGTTCGAACCGAAATGGCCTTGAACGCCTATCGAGAGTTGAAATCAAAACAAACCAACGCGGCGATGAAAATGCAAGCGTTGGCGAGAGGCGCGATTGCCAGAAAACGCTTGAAAGAAGCCAACGAAGCGGCTTTGAAAATTCAATCGATGGTGAAAATGCACAAGGCGAAAAAAGATTTGCGCGAGATGAAAGCGAAACGACTGGAATCGGCGAGGAAATTGCAAGCGCTCGCGCGAGGCGCGATTGCCAGAAAGCGGTTGAAAGAGGCCAACGACGCGGCGACGAAAATTCAAAGTTTAGTCAAGATGCAAAAAGCGAAGAAAGCGTTGCAAGAGTTGCACATCAAACGAAACGAGTCCGCGCTGAAGTTGCAAGCGATGGTGCGAGGCGTCTTCGCTCGCAAACGCTTAGCCGAGGCGCAGCAGGCTGCAATTAAGATTCAATCGATGGTCAAAATGCAAAAAGCGAAGAAGGAGTTCCAAGATCTACAGGAGCGAAGGCGGCAATCGGCGTTAAAAATGCAAGCGTTTACCAGAGGCGTCATCGCTCGCAAGCGGTTCAACGAAACCAAATCGGCGGCGATTAAAATCCAATCTGCGATGAAAATGGCCAAAGAGAGAGAACAGTTTCAAAAGCAACGCCGAGCGACTTTAGTGATTCAAGCGCGAGTGCGAGCGGCGCTCGAAGGTCGAAAAGAGCGCGAAAAGTTTCAAGAGAAGCGAAACGCCGTTCGAAAAATGCAATCGTTGTTCAGAATGGCGATCGAAAAGAAACGATATCAGGAAACGAAAGACGCCATCGTCAAGATGCAATCGATCGCTCGCGTGAAGTTGGCGAAGCGAGAGTTTGAGCTTTTGAAGAAACACCACGCGACGGCCAAAAAAATGCAATCGATTTATCGAGGTCAGTTGGTGCGCAAACGGCAAAACGAACTGAAGCGCAGAGCGGTGGCTATTCAATCCGCGTTTAGAGGGTACAAAACGCGAAAAAAGTACAACTTGCATTCGTATTACGTCGGATGGGAAACCGCGAATAAGGCGACGTGGTCTGGGAACTCCTCCTCGGACGAGGAAGACGTCGAGTGGACGAGAGAGTATTACTTGAAATCGTACTCCAACAAGGACGCGTTCGAGGAGCATCACGAGAACATGGTCAAAGCTGGAATTTTACCTCCGAAGACGAGCGAACCGTTTTCACCTCGCACGAGTTTGGCGTTCAACAACGGGATGATGAGTAATCATCATCACGATCAAAACCATCACAATTTTACCCTCGAATCGCATCCAGCGCCGATGTCGCCTCCGAGACGACGACGCAAGAAGAGAAACTGGTCGAGACGACTCATCGGTCGTCGTCGAAATGGCGGTTTTGATTCCGACAGCACCGACGAGGAGGACGATTCCGCCGCGGAAAAAGAATATCAAGAACCGAACTCAGTTTTGATCAAAACGATTGCCAAAACGTCCGGCCACACGGTTCTCGTCCGCAAACCTATCGACCTCGAAGCGTCTTCGGCGATGAAGAAGAAACTCGCCATCGAGTTTGATCGAATGGAAAGAGAGAGGAAAGAGAAAGAGTTCAAAGAGATGGAAAAAGAAAAGAAGCGGTTACAAAACGCTCGCAAATCAATACCGCGACGAATTAAAGACGCGCTGAAAAGCGCGTTCGTCGACAAACCCACGAAAGTGGCGCACAGAACTTTCGACGTGCTCACGAGCAAACACGCCATGGAGCTCCTGTTGAAATCCGCCATCGCGTTCTTCGCCTTTGACGGCGTCAAGACCGTACGATCGCAACATCGAGAACGCGTTCGAAGACACCGTTTTGGGCGCGACGACAAACCAGTTTTAGTGATCAAAACATCAAACAGGGGCTTTTTTGGCGGCGCGAAAACGAAGGAAACATAGTAGTACTTTCAATATCGTTCGTTCGTCAATAGTAGAGTGTATTAGTAGTAGTATTACCAGTAGTATTACAGCGTATTATAAAAGTAGAGTTTTACTACGGTACGCGGCTTGGAACTTCTCTCGTCGCCCCGGAACTTCGCACGCGAAAACGTCTCGCATTAGTATTCTCCTCGTCATCTCTTTCTTTCACTTCTTAATCTTCTTGTTGAATATTTGCTCGTCCCTCTTCCTCATCTCGTCCTGAGCGTCAGCTCCAGGTTTTAACCCAAACGTCGTCGCCACGAGGAACCCGCCACCAATGAGAATCGCCAAGGCAAAAATCGCCCCTGTCGGTGCTTCCACGTCCCCGGGTTGCCCTCCTTCTGCGACTTCGTATAATTTCCTCGACTGTTCGGTAGATGTCAAGGTGACGCCGAGTAACGCGATGTCATCGATCAAGGAAATCAAAACCAATCCGAGCGCATTTTCGCTCAATCCTCCTGCGGAAGTAACGACCCCCCCGGAAGAAGAATGCATTTTGTATCGTCTTCTTTTTGAACACGACAAAACGAAGCGCGATAAAAAAGACGCGTCGTTGTTATTCTTCGCTAAAAAACGACTGTTTCTTCTGTGAGAGCTCCTTTTGCTGTTGATGCTGTCGTTGTTCGGAGAACGCATCGAAAGAGACGCGAGCGACATCATCATCGTCTCGACCCCCTTCGATTGATTAGGTTTCGTAACGAACTTTTTGTGTGCTGAGATATTTTGTGTTTAGGGTTTGTCTTTGGTAAACCCTAAACAGTTTTAAAGGCAGAAGAGAGTTTTGGTTTGACCTCCGCTCCGCCTCTTCATTTGCCCGGTGGGGGGTGCGTGCGCTCTCTCGTGAAGAAAGAAAGCGCGTTCTCGGAATAATCAATGCAGTCGCGGAGGGAGTGTAAAGAAACACCTACTCGCTCTCATCGCTGTTCCGCGAGTAGGTAAAATGAGAGAGATGCGTAAGAAGAAGGGTTTGTTGTTCTTCGTGTTTTTCTTTTTCTTTTATGTGACGCCTTCGTCGTGTTCAGATTCAGATTCTGTGACGACGCGTCATCGGTATTCCCAAGTGAATGAAAATGTTCGCGGGCCAATAATGACGCGCGTAGAACGCGTGAAAATGGTAAGAGAGCGACGAATGAAAGGAGCAAAAAAGGATGACGGCGAAAGAAGAGGAGAAAGAAGACGTTCTTATTTAAAAACGCACGGGAAAAAATTACGCTCTGATGGAGAAGAAGAAAAATTTGTCGTTGGTGATGATGATGATGAGGATGATGAGGATGTGGCGGCGCGACGACGAAAAGAAATCGAAGAGTATATAAATAGGAACAAAGATTGCGAAAACGAAGATCATTTATTAGGGGCAAAGTTACCATCTTTGGAACAACAAACGAAACGTTATTGCGAAAAAGATCGCACGACTGAGATTGTATGTTTGCACAGAAAGATGCAGTATCCCGAAACGCACTGTATGGCTTCGAACGTGAAGATTGACGCGAGGATGTTTCGGCAATGGATATCTTCCGGGAAGGATGAGAGCAAGTATTATCCGAAGGAAATTGTCTCGAAAGGAATTTTAGGTGGGAATTGTGGGAGAGATCCAGCGTTTGTGAGTGCTCAATTTGGTAAGGGTGGCCAAGAAATTTTAATGAATGCGTTTAGAGACGATAGAAGTAGCGATTGCTCGGTACGAGGTGATACAAAGAAATTCCTTGGTACGGTGTTCATAATTGCTCATAGTTATGGCGGCGGAAACCCATGGCATGAATTGGAAGAAATATTACATATCTATGCTTCAATGCGAATACATGGTTTAGAAAAGACACTGAAAAGGAACGGTTTCGTAGTATTATTCGATGGTATTAATTTAGGTGATTGGAAAAAGACGCATCCAATTTACCATCCTCTCGTGGATTCTTGGTTTGGAGGACGGGAAGCAAAAACAATGAAAGAAGTATTAGGTGATTCGGATTGTGCGACATTTGAAAAAGTTGCATTTATTCCCCACGGAGGAACTTCACAATTATCGCGAGGTAGCGGCGATGCGGGAGCGAAGAATTGTCGGATTAGTCCAGTCGTACACGGATTTGCAAAGACTATTTTGAGCGCACATCCAGAGATTGAAAAAATACGAGCCGAGAAGATTGTCTTTATTCATAGAGGTAAAGGAACTTCCACGAGTAGGCCTGTGCATGGATATGCAGAGTTCATAAATCAACTTCGTTTGAATATGCAACGGAATGTTCAAGTTGTAGATTTTGCTGAACTGAAAGACATATTCGAGCAAATGAAAGTCGCTCGCGGCGCAAAAGTGCTCATTGGCGAGCACGGTGCGGCGTTAACCCATGGTATTTGGATGCATCCAGGCACGACGTTAGTGGAAATAAGACAAAAATTTCGATGTCACTGTTACGAAAACGTCGCCGCTTGGACAGGATTAAAATACAATAGATTAGAATCCGTCGGTACCGCTCTCGCGACCTCTTTACAATCATACGCGAAAGGAAGAAGAAGGTAGAATTATAGAGTACGGATTAGCACCATTTTGTACGGACGTGAGTGTCTTCGCCAATACCTTTTTTTACGCCATTCCGGGGAAAAGTGCATTTTTTTCAATGAAAAATGTATAGAACTACGAGAAGACAAGAAGAACGTAAGTAATTAGAGCAGTCACAAACACAACGCAAACGCAGAGAGAGTAATACTACACACACACACACATATATACATTGAGCAGTAGCAGAGAAGTTTTTTTTTATTCTTCTTCTCGGAGAGAGAGAGAGAGTAAAAGAGAGATGGCGACACCACCACCGACATCAACGACACCAACGATGACACCGGGGAAATTTAGGCGAATTCTCCTCTCCAACATGGAATCCTTTCTCGTGCACACGATGCCGCTCGTGCGATTATGCGAAAAGGAAAACAATACTAAGAAGAAGAGTAAGAAAGATTTTACGTTGAAAAGTTTGTGGGAGGCATTCCACGAGACGAGCGCGTTCGGGTGCGAAGTCCCTCTGGAAATGAATGCGAACAACAAGGAAAGGAGTGAGAAGGAGGAGGATGCGGAGGAAAACGAGGAACCGGAGGTGATTGCGCAGTATTACGCGAGTTACGTTTCAGCGTTTCAGATTTTCGAGAAGACGAAGAAGAAGACAAAGAAGACTTTAAAGAAGAAGAGACGAGAGGAGCGGAGAAGAAAAAACGGTGTTGGTGAGAGTAGGAGCGATGATTATGATGATGATTTTACCCAGGCGGCGTCCGCGCAATATTTCGAATCGTTAGCGCCGTATTCGAGACCGCCTTTGACGGACGTCATCGAAAGACTCGCCGAGGAGAACGAAAAAGTGCAAAGTTTGAAAGCGTCGGAGATTGATCGAGAGAAGTCGTGGTTTTGTTTCGCGTGGTATCCGATTTATAGGATACCGCAAGGAACGAGTCGGTCGGATATTCAGGGGTGTTTTTTAACCTATCACGGGTTGAATCATTTAGATATAGAGGATGAGGAGGACGAGGAGGAGGACGGAGACGAGAGCGGCGAAGATATAGAGATAGAAGATGAAGAGGAAGAGGAAGAGGAGGAGGAAAAAGTGGACAAAGATGGTTCACAAGGTGATGAAGAAGTAGAACACGGAGAAAAAAACGGGAAAACAAGTAGGATTCGAGGATTACCTCCACTCCCACCCGCCTCTTTGACGCTTGCCGGCGAAACCAGACTCCAAAGGCGCATCGAAGACGCCAAGAAGAGCGTCGCCGTCCTCGAAAAGGACGAACGTAGCAATACAACAACCACCACCAAAGGAGATGATGAAGAACACACAAATTTCATTCCGCTCAAACCGTTCGGTTTGTGCTGTTACAAAACCGACCCGGAAATCTGGGAAGAATCCGACGAAGCTGAAAACGCTCGAACCGCGGCCATGATTGACGGCGCGTACGCCTTCTTGAGGAGCTTGGAAGTTATTCATCCCGATTACGAATTCTTTTCGCACCACGGATGATGATTTTAACACGACAGAGAAGACGTTGCGCGCTTTTAGAGAGAAGAGAGGATTCTAGTCACACATAATAGCAACCACATAACAACGCGCGCATCACTAATAGACATAATACTCGTACCTCTACAATGCACAGTATGCGCTTTTGTCAAGTGGAATACGTGCCCGCGCGGGGCCAAGTACTTCTTTTGAGCCGGTTTGTGTTTCTTTTCTTCTTTTCTTCTTTTTTCTCGTAAACGGCATTTTTTTGATCTGGAGAAAAAAAAGAAATACGATGATGGACGGTAAGAAGAAGAAACAATTATCCGGCGCGCAGAAGAGGAAGAAGAAGAAGGAGAAGGAAGAGGCGATGAAAGAGGCTCTGGCGGATATGGAGCGTTTAAAGCTCGGGCCGAGCAAGTTGTGGACGGGAATGGTGTTGCATCACAAGGATGTTTTTGTCACGCATGTGCTTCCGAAATTGAATGGGACGGAACGATATTTCTTTTCATTTGTCAATACAGAGAGTCGGGGTGTGCTTGAGTATGCCGGGTTAGACGTATCGAAATTAGGTTGGAATGTTCACGAATGCTCATCCGTTTCGACGTTGGAATGGGCGTGGAATCACATTCGCTGGGGAGAGAAAGATGATAGAGGAAGTGTGATAGATCAAGCCTTGTTTTGCATGGGAGTTGCTTTCGGGAACAAACTCGAGTTCCTCAAGTGGGCGAGAGAAGTGAAACACTGCGAGTGGGATGAAAAGACGATTGATCAGGCCGCAAATCAGGGTAATATCGAGATGATAAAGTACTGCATCTCTAATGGTTGCCCGTGTGATGAAGAAACGTCGTGTAAACATGCTGCTCTTGGAGGACACCTCGACTGTGTTCGATTTCTTTTCGCCAAAGTGAAACCTTCGCGAAAGACGGAAGAAGAAGCGGCATATCAGGCAGCATGCCGTGGTCACATGGACATCATGAAGTATTTCGTTGAAGAAAGAAAGATATCTGAGAAGGCGAAGAGTGACTGCGTGTACAACGCTGCATGGTACGGCCAACTCGATAGCATCAAATACTTGGTCGAAGAGGCGAAAGCGTCTCTTATCGACTGGCGACACATCGCGATAACTCGTTACCACGAGCATACCGAGTGCGTAAACTACTTGCAAGAAAAAGGGTGCCCAGAACCAACGGACGAAGAATACGCGCAAACCATCGCGTTCTGGGACATCCACAAGAAGTAAAACCCATCATTATAGCATCACAACGACGCCTAAAGGAGGGAAAATCCTCCTCCCCCGCGTCTTAGAAAAGTCAACGCATATACGCACAAAACACAAAACCTCTCAAGCCGGAGAATCGATTACAGTCGTAATAAGGGCAAAAATACACTTTCATAGTAGCACAAACTAAAGTAACTCCTCCATTATATATCTGCGTATCCGCACTTTTGCCGTCGTTCCATCATTGGGATACGATTAAACTTTCGCTCGCTCGGACATTTTTTGTCACAAAATTCAAATTCCTCACTCCAAAGGAGCAGAAGACTTTGAGCAATTCATATCATCTCGAGTCATGCTCGCTTCTTGAAAGCACGCAACAAAACGACGCACACGCAGAGAGGGGACTACTTGCGACCGGCGTTCCTCCTTCCTTCCCCTCTGTTTTAAACTCGTCGTCTTTGATCGCTAAGAGAAAGAAACAGAAATGCGCAGCGCTTTGCTCCTTCTCGTCTCCAATGTGACGAATGTTTACGACGTAAACGAAGAAGAACGAGAAGCTTCGGAAACACAAAACCACCGCGACGATGATGGCGACGGATTCCTCGACGTCGATGGAGTGCTGCGAGAAAAAATGAGCGATGTGGTGCGCGTGTGCGAATCGAGCGCGAAGATGAAGACGACGCTGAAAGATGTCACGAGAGAAAAGGAGGAGGATTTTGTACCGGAGGACGGATGCGAGATGGCGGCGGTGTCGTGGTTTCCACCAGTTCTCGATGATGCTGCTACGAAAGAGGACGATGGAAATGCTTGTTTCGTGCCGTGGAGGAAAGCTACGAATGCATCATCCGATGGTATGGGCGAACGGTTGCGACTGACGCGAAGTAAACGCTCGATGCTTTTAGCGAAGAAAACTGCGGAAGATTTGTTCATGGAAGAGGTACAAACGCCGACGAAAAAGAAGATGAAATCAGGAGGAGGGAAGAGTACGAGTAGTAAGAGTGAGCGCAAAAAGGGAATGGTCGTGTTGCAAAGACGCGCGGCGACGGAGGCGATGAAGCTCGTCGACCAGGTGGAAAGGAAGGCATTGAGTGCGATGGATATCGTGTGCGTGGTTCCAATCGTATTAGGAAAGGATGTAAATGCTGCTCTGTTTGATATGAACGACCCAGGGAAATGGCCGGAAAGCTTCATCCTCGCACACGGCGTCGTAAAAAGGGCGAAAGAAAGGCTCGGTGGCGAGAAGGTGCGAGTGAAAATCGTTCCCGTTTATATCGCCGCGGACGATGATGAAGACGAAGTAGACGCAAGAACGAAAACATCGGAAACGAGGACGGAGAGAGAGGCACTCATCAACGCGCGTTTAGAACACGTTTCGAACGCGTGGGGGTTTACGAATGCTGTCGTTGTCGAGTCATTGAATGCCGGCCCTGTCACCGTGAGCGACGCGTCGGTGATTTGGCGAGGAAAGCTTCTCATCGGCGGTGGATTGAAAACGAAAGCGAAGAACAAGAAGAAGAATAACAGTAGTAAATGTAAAACATACGATCGGTGCATAGCCGCGGTGGAGGTCTCGAGAGAGTGTTCTCAGTGCGCGATACCGTTTCTTCCGATGGAATCGAATATAATCGACGATGGTGAAGAAGCCGCCGTAATAAAGGAAGAACGCGCCGGCGAAAAGAAATCGATTATTGAGAAAAAGGCACCACCGGTGAAGAAATCGACGACGGCGACGACAAAGAAGAACACGAATAGTACTAATAGGAAAAACGCAGGAGAAAACGAAGTAGAAGACGAGGAGGAAACGGTGCTCAAAATTAACGACATCGTTCTCATGAGCGCCATCGACGCGGTCGATATCGACTCCTCGCAGGCGCCGAGACACGTCTCGTTTCATCCTCCTCCTTCAGAAAGTGTCGGCAACTCTGCTTCGAATTGGATGTCAGCCTACGCATCGTTTTGTGCAAAGAAGCACGACGAAGGCGTTCCCGGCGAGTGCCCAGTTCTGCTTTGCTCTATCGCGACGGCGATGCCGATGGTTGTCGCTCGCGGCAAAAATGGTGCCGTCGGCACCAAAGGGAAAGAGAAGAAGGACGACGACTTCGACTTGGACGACGACGACGACAATGTTCGCAAAAAAATGCGCGACAAAGGAGCCGCGTTAGCAAATCACGCGAACAACAAGTATTTCCCAGTGCAATCGCGAGATGAGCGCGTGTTTGTGTTAATGCCGGTCTTCTCAAAGAAGAAAACGACAACGTCGGTGACGTTCAGATTGGTCAAATTGGTTGACCCGCGAAGCGCTTTAGAACGAAGAGTTTTGTTTCCACGCAAATTTTTGAGTCAAAATCAAAACGGAAACGACGATGGTGATGAATACTGCTCTTCGCAACCTCCGCTTCTCGCGCTCCCAGGCTCGGAGAACCGCCGTCTGTCCGCAGAAGAGGAACGCTTGGACGAGGCTTTAAAAACCGTGGCGAAAATGGTCGTCGCTCGAGGAGGGGGAGAAGGAGCAGGTAGGTCTAAATCGAAAGAAGTGGACGAAGTATCGAGCAAAGGCGACGACGATACATTTGAGACTCTTTTTCGAGTAGTCGACGACTATTTCGCGAAACGAGCGAGATGCCGCGGTGGCAAAGCCTCCGATGAAGACGAATCCATGCGAGAGTATTGCATCGCGTGGATGAGATTTCTCTATTTGACCAAGAAGGACGCGAGCGCGATTATCGTTACGTCATCAACGAATGTTCTATCCGACGCGCATCGTCATCAATTTTCGACGAAGGCGAATAACGACAAGAAGATGAACGATGAAGCCGAACACAACGAATTGAAACGCTTTTACGACGCGCTCGAAAAATCCTCCAAGGAAACCGCGGACGATATTCGTCACGACGTCTCGTTGGTCTCTGTCTTGCGTTCGGCGGCGATGGATTGCGAAAAGAAACTCGAGAGTTCGGAAACGGTCGCGAGATTGTTGCGTTCACGCATGCCTTCGAGGAATGACAAGAACATCTCGTCGATGAAAAGACAACGAGGAGGAAAAGGTGACGACGGTAAGAAGAGGAAGAAAACGGGAGAAGAGAACAAGAGCGCGGCCGCGATGAAGAAAAAGGCGAAGAAGAATACCACCACAACCACCTTGAAAACGGCGGTGAACGATAAACTCGCCAAGCTCCGCGGAAGCGGTGGTGGTGTCGTTGCCGGCAAACTTAAAGCTCCGACTATGATGCACAATCCGATGACGACGACGACCGCGAACGAACGTGGTTCAGCTCCTCTTTCAATGCGATACGGCAGAAACAAAGCGCCCTCGAATGGTTCCGCGTTAGTCGCCGCTGCGACGATGAGCACGGACGATGCGTCGTTGGAGGCTTGGAAATACGGCATGCACCGCACGGCGGCCAACGCGCAAGGGCCAACTTCCTTCAGCGGGTTGGGTCTCAATAATAACAATAATAATAATAACAACAACAACAACAATACCGCTTCGTTATCGCAACAGCGACCGAGCGAGTCCGGCGCGGGAAGTGGCGCCATCGGTGCTCGAGGCACAATTTTGTGTCCAAACTGTAACGCGGATTTGAAACTGACCGGAGGCATGAAGTTCTGCTCGTACTGCGGCGGGACTTTGCACTGATGAAAAGCTTTTAACATACTAAATAGACGAAAGAGCTTACTTAGCGAAGATAGTAGAGATAATTATAAATAATAGATGATTTAGTTCGAGTATACTTGATGATGATAGAAGTACAATGATGTTGTGTTTTTCTTTTGACAATGTTAGTACATAATGGAATACAACGGCAGAAATTATATACAGCAGTTTCATGCGTAATACATCTTCTCTCTCTTCTTCTTCTCTTTCCGAGAAGAATGTTCGTTGTTACGAAAAAGACGCTCTTTCCAAGAACCTTCTCCATAAATACGGCAAAGTCTCCGTAAACTTCCCGTACGGAAAATACTTCGCCACTCGTTCGCCTTCGTTCAGTAACGATAACGTCACCTCGTCGTCCATGCCCATCAGCTGCGCGAACTGCACGTCCTCCGAATGCCCCAACGCCGATTGAATGTTATCTTTGTTCCTCGTCGCCAACAAAATCTTCACCCCAGCGGGAGCGTTTTCGTTTTTCTTCTCCTTTATTTTGTTCAAAGCGAACGCCAATCCGTCCGCGTAGCTCTTATCCGTCTCTTCTTTCGTCTCGAACAAAACCCCGGGTTTCCCTTTATCTGCGTTTAAATAAGCGCCTCTGACCAATTTCGCGCCTAAAACAAAACCTTCTCTCTCCGCGGTCGCGATGTCTCGTTTCAACTGTTCCACGCTATCCTGGCGATACATTTGGTACGTTTTATACACCGCCGCGTTTCTACTCGCGCTCCCATCGTCGGATTTGGTGTTCATCGTCCGCATCAACTTCATGCTCACCGCGTCCACTTGCTCGTGCAAAAAATCTTCCTCCGCGTCCACGCACAACCCTCTCGCCCCAACTTCTCTGGCCATTTCCGCGATATCCATCGTCAAACGTTCGCACAAACTCTCGTTAAAACTCGCGCCTAACGCGGAGAGTTTTATCGCGTGCATCTCGTTCGGAAACTCGAGAAGCGTTTGCGTCGCCATTTTTTTCGTTTGTTCCGCTTTCCTCTCGTTTTCCGAGTGCTCCAATGCGGCTATCAGAAGTGATTGTAAACCTTGCTCTCGGTGCGCCTCGACGGTCGCTTTGAGTTCAAAATTCAAGGACGCAAATCTCAACAACGCACCATTGGTGAGTCTTTGCACTAAAGCGGTGCTTTTTGTCTTCGTTTTGTTCGTCTCGTCGTCATCTTTCGAGGCGAGTGGGAAGACCGTTACCAGTGGTTTCCCGTAAATTCGAGAGGTCGAGAACGAAGCGTTAGCTCCTCGCGACACCAAAGCTGCTTCCCTCCAGTACAAATTCGCGCCGCGACGCATCAACGCAAGAGACGGGGAGGTACTTTGCGGCGCAGATCTCGGTTTTTCTCTCTTTACTCTTCGCGTATTCGAAGCGTTTTTAATGCGAACGTTTGGCTTTAAATTTTGAGGATAACGTTTCGGGGGAAACGAAGGAAGTTGAGAAAAATACCAAACCTGCACATTTTCCGCGAAAACGTACGAAACCCGCACAGTTTTCCTCTCGTTTTGCCACTTTCCACGCGCACATCCCCGGCGAGGACTCTGAAACCTCGATGTTCCCTTCTTTACGTCGCGCGTCTCTCTTAAACCGTGCGTCTGTTTCTCGCGCTTTTGTTGTTCTTCTTTTTTTTCCTCGTCGATTGAATGTCACATGTGCAGGAGGAGAAAGAAAAAAAGTATATCTCTGTGCAACCAATTCTCTTCTCGTTGCGACTGCACAGTTCCTCGATACACTCGCTTTACGTTATACACGCGTACTCATCGAACGCATTTCATTCGTTGTTCTTGTCGTCGTAACAGAAGAGAGAACAGAAGCGTTGAACTACTACTCAACACACGCATACAATTGCAGGAACAGAAAGGCGTTTTCGGGGGAAAAAAAGTGTATCTCTAAACCTCATAAATTACACGCGCGGGAAGCGCAACAGAACACCACCACCACGAAAGAACTCCCATCGCGATATTTTACCTCAAAAATGTCCATCATTTACCACGGCATAAAACGCGCGCCGAAAATGGGATACCTCGCGATGCAAAAGAAACTTTTGATGCAGGAAATGGTTCGAAAATCATCCTTCGGAACGAGTTCGTTACGAACAGAGACGAACGCATTCGAGGAAACATTTTTCATCCCACGCGAGAACTGGGCGACGGTAGAACCGGAAACGATGTCCAACGCGATCCCTGCAATTGCCTCGTGCATCGTCGACGGGCAGTTCGCGTTGTCGGCGAAGAAAGAGTACAAAACCTTCCCGGATCCGATGGATAAAAACGAGGATTCGTTCCTCTTGGTACCGGAGATAACGAGAGAAGAGTTGGGACATTTTCTACAGTCGAGAGTCGCAAAGACGCCGAAATCAGGCGCACACAACGCGTTTAAACATCCAGAAAGGTATTTGAAATATGGAGATGTTACTATGAAGCTAGCAGAGGCGTTGAGAGATGCATCGAACGTGACGTATTTTGCGAAATTGATACAACGCGTCGCTCCGAAATCGTACGCTCAAGCCGAGGCGGAAGTCGTGGTGACGAGGAAGTTTTTGGAGAATTTTACCGGGGATAACGTGAGGTTTTTGTCGAGAGGGTTTTCGGTGCCTGGAGACCACACGGGTCAGACGAGTTTCGGGTACCGATGGCCGTACGGGAAGGTGTGCATTATCACGCCGTTTAACTTTCCGTTGGAAATTCCCGTGTTGCAATTGTTAGGCGCTTTGTACATGGGCAATCGAGTGTTGTTACACGTCGATTCGAGAGTGTCGATCGTCATGGAACAGTTTTTACGATTAATGCACGCGTGCGGGATGCCCACTGAAGACGTGGATTTGATTCATTGCGACGGGCAAATCATGGGAGAGTTACTCGAACAGTTGCAACCTCGGATGACGCTGTTCACCGGATCGCAAGGCGTCGCCGAACGATTAGCGTTGCAGTTGAAAGGGAGAGTCAAGTTGGAAGACGCCGGCTTTGATTGGAAGATTTTAGGTCCAGACGCGAAGGAAGAGGAGTTACAGTTTACCGCGTACCAGTGCGACCAAGACGCGTACGCGTGTTCCGGACAAAAATGCTCCGCGCAGTCGATTTTGTTCGCGCACGCGAACTGGATGCGATTGGGCGTCTGCGACGCCATGGCGTCGTTGGCGAAGAAGAGAAACTTAACGGATTTAACCGTCGGACCGGTGTTGACGAAAACAACCGAGCAAATGTTGACGCACGTGAGACAAATTTTATCGCAAATCGAAGGGTCCAAAGTCTTATTCGGCGGAAAAGAGTTGCAAAATCACAACATTCCGGAACGGTACGGCGCGATCGAACCGACCGCGGTGTTCGTACCTCTGAAAGAAATGTTGAAAACCAGAGACAACTTCGAGTTGGTCACGACGGAAATCTTTGGTCCGTTCCAAATCGTCGTCGAATACGACGATTCAACCTTACCAGACGTGTTAAAAGCCATGGAAAAGATGGAAAATCATTTAACCGCGGCCATCGTGAGCAACGACGTCGATTTCCGAAGAAAAGTGTTATCGGAAACCGTCAACGGCACCACCTACGTCGGGAACCGAGCGCGAACGACGGGTGCGCCGCAAAACCACTGGTTTGGCCCGGCTGGTGACCCTCGCGCCGGTGGAATCGGCACAAAAGAAGCCATACAGTTGGTCTGGTCGTCGCACCGAGAAGTCATCGTCGACGATAACGAGAGCAGCAAAAAGAACTGGACGCAACCGGCGCAATCGTAAAGAGAAAACAAATAGAATACACCATAGAAGTCACACAACATACACGCATACAAAAAAAAAGAGAATGTACGATGATTGAATTCAAGTCCGCCTCCTTAACCACTCGGACATCGTAGCTATTAATAGATGTATCGCTACGAACAGGATTTGAACCTGCGCGGGCATTGCCCAGCGGATGTCGCAAAATTCGCTCTTACTTTTCTCTTTGCAAAACAGTGCTGTTAGGGTTTAGTACTCATACTAAAAAGCTCATAATTTAGGGTTTTGAAGCGGTCTTTCTTTTCCTCCTCTTCTCGTTTTTCCTCAGAAGCACAAAAGCAACGAATACGAATACAAATGACCACGACCGAACCGACGACGACTTCAAAACCGCCCACAAAACACGACGTCGAGGTCAACTGGGAAGACCAACAGCGCATATGCGCGTTTGGCCGCTTAAACAACCGCACGCACGAGTTACGCGCGATGATTGCTTCCCGAGAGGTATAAACACACATTTCTTTAATGTTGACTTTTATATTCACACTTTAAACAGAAACAATTGGAGGACACCGAAGAAGCGGAATCCGAAATCACCTTCGCGGACGACGACTCAAAATGTGATCTCGTCTTAGGCGAGTGCTTTTTCGAAACCGAGAAAGTAAAAGCGGAGGAAATGTTGCAAACGAAGATCGAAAATGAGACGAAATCAATCGAAGAGAACAAGGAGGAATTGACGAGCGTCGAGCGAGCGATGGAACAATTGAAAGGACACTTATACGGGAAGTTTGGCTCGAGCATCAACTTAGAGGAATAATAAATACTATAACAATAGCGGTATTTTAGCAGAGAAAGAGAGAGGGAGAGAATGCGCGCGCATCTTCATAGTCGAGCGTGATGTACATTTGATATACAATTAAAAGCATCTAGTCCTCTGTCGCTTCGTGTCCCGAACGCTGCTGCTGCGCGGAGAAAAACGCGCGCGAGCACTCTTTTTTGCACGTCTCGTTTCTCAAACGCTCGTAGTCTTTCATTTTCTGTTCGTTCGCGTGGAATTTTAACGACGTGGAGTGGTAATACGCGTCTAAACACGCCCGTTCGCAGGCGTTTTCGGACGCGCTCGATTCTAAAATCGGGGAGGAGCGACAGACGCGATTTGACGTTTTCGTGTCGTCGTTTTCGAATTCCACGCACACGTCCACGCATTTCACGGACGAGCTCGTCGATTCCGTCGTCCTGGTTCGATAACACGCGCTTTCCGGATCATCTGTTGCGTCGTTTTCGGTTTCGTTCATGGCGTGTAAACGCACGTTTTGTGATGATTCGATGGTTTTGAAAGCGAGGAAAGAAAAGATGAGAAAAATCCTCGAAAGCGTTCGACGACGCGAACGAATGATGTCGAAAGCAGTTTTGCACTACTTCTCTGATCGTTTTGCGATGACGACGACGATGAGAACAAAGTGAGTTTTAAAGTGGTGGTGGTGGTCGAATGCTACGCATTTTTAAAAGTATCGTCATCGCGTAGTATCGTTACGTTTTCTTCTCGATCTCGAGTATCTCGTCAAAGTCTCACATCCTTCGCATCCGCCTCGCGCCCGTGGCGCCACCGGCGACTGCACCCGCCGACGCCGGTCCAACTGCACTGCTCTCCTTCGCGAGTCCAATGACATCCAACGCGGAGGCGAAAGAGGAGGACATTTTCTTCGTCTTCTCGAACTGTTTCCCGCCTTCTCGCGTCGGGAACTTTTGGGACGTGAGCGCGGACTGTCGCTTTGCGCCTAAAGGCGTTTTCAACAGCCGGTCGAGCTCGTTCCGCAACGAAATCTCCCGTTTCGTCACGTTTCTAAGTTCGGCCTCTCGTTCCAGTTTCTTTTGCGTCAACTCTTTCTTCATTTTATGTTTCCCGTAGGATTCGAAATCCTCGATGACTTGGACGCCGTCTTCGTTATCGGAAAAGTGCATCACGTCCTGGTCGTCGGAATCGGAATTTTTGTCGAAATCGGAATCGTCGTCTGCGTCGAGACCGAGGTCCATGGCCTCGGCCGTTCTTTTCTTCCACGCTTTATCCGCGCGCTTCTTCTCGTTTTTGTGAACGATAGCGTCTAATCTTTTCGCCAATTGTACTCTCTTCGTCGCCTCGCGAACGGTTTCTTCCGCCACCGGAAACGGCGGTAATCGAAAGCCTCTCTCGCGACCCATGGCGGCGAGCATGGCGAGGTACCGCGAGCGTTCTTTTGGCGTGACTAAAGCTACGGAAACGCCCGATAGATTCGCGCGACCGGTTCGTCCGCATCTGTGCACGTAGGCGTCCGCTTGGCGAGGCACTTGGTAGTGCACGACCAATTCGACGCCTTTAATGTCTAAACCTCTCGCGGCGACATCCGTGGCGATTAGAGCGGACGCCTTATTACCTTTGAATCGGTCCAACGCTTTCAAGCGAGCGCGTTGTTGCATTCCAGCGTGTAAACCAACCGCGTTGACTTTCATGAGTTTTAAAAGCGCCGTTAAGCGGCGTAAGGATGAGATAGCGTTGACAAACACAATCGATGGTTTTCCGGCGTGCGCGGAGAGAAGGTATAAAGTCAACGCGTCGCGCTCGTCGTCCGTACACTCTAACGCAGATTCGTGCACTTTAGATGCCACTTTCGTTGTTGATGTTATCGCCGCTTTTGATGATGATTCATCGGGGTTGTTGTCTTTCTTCTTTTTCGTCACCGAGTCGCTCACGTCGCAAAGCTTGACGCGGCCGTAAAATGGAACCATTTTCATGAGATTACCCATCGTGTTCGTCGACGCTAACTCTTTCGGTGGTTCCAAGCGATACGCGGTTTCATCCTTCCCGTTGTTGTTCTCGACGCCGCTGCCGCCGCCGCCGTCCTTCTTTTTACCGTTGTTCACTTTCTTGGACGACGCTTGCGGTTTCTTCCGATCGAGTTTGTATTTGACTTCATCCGGAACGGTAAGCGTCGCGGAAAAGACAAACGTCTGACGATCTCGCGCCATGATTCGATTATCCGCCGCTGGTTCATTTTCTTCATCATTTTTTTCTTCATTTTCTTCTTCTTCTTCTCCTTTCTTCGTTTTACTATCATTGCTAACTTTCGTCGCCGCCATCATCGGTTGTTTCCGTTTCGTCAACTTTGCGGACCGCGCGATCCTCCTCGTCTCTGGCGGTTCCGGAATCGATTTAATCACGCTCTCGAGCTCCTTAAAGTGACCTCTCTCTACCATCCTATCCGCCTCGTCTAGAGTCAAAAACGTCAACCGCTCCAAACTCGTCAAATGTTTCTCTCCGTCGCGAATCAACTCCCACAGCCGCCCCGGCGTCGCGACGATAATCTCCGGCTGTTTCTTCAACACTCTCTCTTGTTTCTGCTTGGACATCCCTCCTACGATCGCCGCTATTTGAATGCCCGTGTATATCGCGACGTCAGCTAACATCTTCGCCACTTGCAACGCCAACTCTCTCGTCGGCGTCACTATCAACGCTCGCAAATGTTTCTTCCCTTTCCCCGGTTTCTCCTCGTCCGCGTATTCTTCGTACCATTTCTCTTCCTCTTTATCTTGCATCAACCGTTGTAAAATGGGCAAACCAAACGCCAACGTTTTCCCGCTCCCGGTTTCCGCCGCGCCGACGATATCCATCCTTCCTTTAATCGCCGGGTGCAAAACTTTCTCTTGAATCGGCGTCGGCGAAGTAAACCGAAGCTTCCGAATAGCTTTGAGCAAAAGAGGGTGCAAATCGTACTGCGCCCACGCGGCGACGTCTTCTTCATCGCCTAACAAATCGTCGTCCTCGTTTTCATAGTCACTACCACCACCACCCGCCGTTTCACCGTCGCCACGTTTTGCCTCGTCCTTTTCATTCCTCTTCCTCTTCTTCGCCTCTTCCACCTTCTCCTTCCACCGTTTCTTGCGCTTCAATATTCTCGCCTCTTTCGCGTTCGACGCCTTTGATTTTGTCGCTTCCTTCTTTTCTTTTCCATCTTCTTTTTCTTTTTCATTTTCTTTTTCTCGGACGGTGATGCTACCGTCGTCGTTGTTGTCGTTTTTGCTCGCGCTCTTCTTCGCTGTCTCATTCTTCGTCTTCTTCGTCTTCGCGTCGTCTTTCTCTCCTTCTTTCTCGGTTGAAAGCACTTCGAGACTCACGAATCCTTCCTCGGAACTTCCGACTAAAAATTGCGAGTTTACGTCGATCGCGCGCCAATTGTTGCACTCAGTGTTCCCCTCGTCCTTTTCCCCGACCGCTCCGGAGGCGTAGAGCGCTCTCAATCGTTTCAATTCTTCGTCTTTCTCTTCGTCGTAACGGAAGCTTTTCGTTTGCTTTTCTTCGATGCATTCGCCGCCGGATGCTCTTGACTTTTGCGCGGCTTTCAAAGCTTTCCTTGCTTTGGAACCGAGCTTAAAGGGTTTCTTTTTACTCGAGGTGTTACTCTTCATCTTTTTAAAGCTTTTGGTCTCAAATGTATTACTCTCTTATCGTCGTCGTCGCAAAGTATTGCGCGCGTTCGAAAGTGAAGAGAGAAGAGAGAGAAGCGAATTTTAGAGGGACGTGCTTAGGGTTTCAGATGTATGAGAAGCAACGGAGCGAAGAATTGATGATGATGATGATATGCGATTAGTGTTCATTTCGAGAAGACACTACCTAGGTACTATTCGTTATTGCTCCCTTCTTTTCTTTTTCGAAAGGATCGTTACGTTCCAATTTTTTCAATCCGCTATTATAACGAAACCAACGGCCCGTCCCAGGGATTGCTAGATCCTCCTTCTCCTCCTCCTCCTCCTTTTGTACCGTAGCGTTCGAACGTGCCGAGGGGTACATCTGGTGGTTGCCGGTTGGAGGAAGATTTTTGGTACCGTGCTGCCGCTGTTATCGTCGCTTCTTGAGCGTTGTTGTTATTCGACGATGATCCTCCGACGTTGACGATGACTTTTTCCACGTGGCTCCGAATCGCCAAGCAGGCGCTCGCGATGGGCGCGTCGCCGCCGCGAGGGTGTTTCACCGTCTTGATGCACTTGCCGCTCGCGCGATCCCACAGACGGCAGGTGCCGTCTTCCGAGGTGGAGAGCAAATGGTGCCCGTTCGACGTGCAGTGTAAAGAGACGATGGCGCGGTCGTGGCCGCGGTAGGTCGTGAACGATTCGTTTTTGTTCTTCCTTCTCCTTCGTTTTCTATTGTTGTTGTTGCCCTTTTCTTTATCTTCTTCTTCTTCTTCTTTAACTTCTTCTTCTCCTCCTCGGTCGTCGTCGTCTGAATCGTCGCTTTCGACGTCGTGTAAATGTCCTCCGCCTCTTCCTCCTCCCCCTCCCATTTCTACCACCGGCGCTCCGTTGATGTTCATCTCGTAAATCTCCCCGTCGCAACTTCCTACGAATATGCATCGATCTTCTCCGTCCATGCATATCGCCGTCAACGCTTTCGGCAAACCAAACGTCGCTAAACACTCGCTCCCGGTTCCGTGCGTCATCGAAAACACTCTCGCGGTTCGATCGATTGAACAACTCGCGACTAAATCCGCCCCAGCTCCTGCGCTTTTCGAACAACACACGTCCGTCACTTGAAGCTGGTGACTGGTCCAACTCTTCATCGGTTCCAACGATGAAGACGACGTAAACGACGAAGACGCATTAATGTTATTCAAAGTATCGTTGTTCTTCAACGCTTCGCAAACGCTCCACGCGCTCACCGCGGTATCTTCCGAGCACGTGATTAAACTCGACCCGTCGCTGGTAAACTGCATCTTCACCACGCGTTTAAAATGTGCCGTAAATTTCCCACGCATTTTCCCCGTCGTTCGTTCATACATCGACACGTCCCCGGATTCAAATCCAACCGCTACCAAACTGCCACAGGTGCTCGAGCACACGCTCGTCGGTTTTTCGTTGAACAAGAACCGTTTTATCTTCTGATCTTTAACACTTATTGATCCTCCTTTCCCTCCTGGACAGTCGTACACGTCTACCGCGTTCTTTTCCCGCACAATTTGGAACAGAAATCGCGTCCCGCACGGGTCCACCGAGCGAGGACTTTGGTGCGTTCCCGCGCACGATTTCCAGCGGCGAACGATGTGGAAATGCGGTAAACTCAACGCGAGTAAAGAAGACGACGACGAAGAGGATACATTTTCGGAGGATAAAGCGGAGGCAATTATCACGCACTCTTCTGTCGCGTCTTCTCCGCCGTTGCGACGACCGCGCGTGCTCATATCTCTCGATGCGAAGCGCGTGAGACGAGCGCTTTTTATGGCGGCTCAGACCAAAATGGACAGAAGGCGTTTCGTGTATTATTTAGGGTGTTAAACCCTACTTGGCTACTTTAAGGCGTTCTAAAACCTGGCGACGCGTTTCGGCACGACACCTACGGGCGCGCCGTTCCCTCTGTATAAAGTTCTCTCTCGTTTTCGTTCGTCTTCTTTCACTTCTTCTTCTCCCGCGACTTCTTCGTTTCGCCAGCGCTCGTATTCCGCGATTAAATTTTTCTCGATGGCGCCTTGTAAGTTTGCTAAAACCGCGTCGTTGATGGCGTTGACGACGTCGTCTAAACCCGGGACTAAAGCGACGAAGTCGTTCACGGACGCGTCGAGGGTCATGACCACGTCGCCTCGAACCGCTCTTTTCATATCGTCGTTTTTATCGTCCTCTCCGTGTTCCTCTTCCTCTTCGTCTCCTCCAACCTCTTCGTCTGAATCGTTCCTCCGCCTCTTTCGAAAGCTTCTCTCTTCGCCTAACTTCCCTTCCATTTTCAACGTCACCGTCTCGTCTAAATTGAATTCTTTCGGCATGCCTTCAAACTCGAGCTTTTTCGCGTTTATACTGATTGATTTATCCGTTCGATTTGGAATTAACGCGATCGTCGTTCTCACGACGACTTTGTTGCCCAGAAAATCGAACGGTAAAAGCTCCACCTTCCAGGTGTTTTCATCGATTCTTGTCCGTCTGTTTTCGTCCGGAAAAGTGACCGAAAGAATTCGAGATCCGTCCGAAACGTAACTCGCGAACGACTTTGCTTCGTTTTCATCTTTTTTCCAGTCTTTTAAAGGCATGCGGAGGGATTTTCGCGACGTCCACGAGCGGGACACGTCGCCGTAGATTTCATTCACCTTCCCCGTTGGTCGTCTTAAATGTCTCCGTCGACTTTTCGCACTCGTCGAGAAACAACGACAACAACCCACAAAACCGCTAGTATTACTCAATATACCAACAGTACTGCTACTGCTGCTCATTGTGTTCCGTCTGAAAGGAGAGAAGATGCGATAAAAACAGATGTAAAAGAGAGACGAGAGGTGAGAAATTCTGAAGCGTTTTTCTCTCACGTGTCTACGCAAAAGGAGGAAAAGGAGGAAGACGTCGAGACGACGAGACGCGCGAGGGAAACAGTCTCATCTCTCTCTTTATTCTCTCTCTCTCTCTCTCACGTGGTGTACAGAGTTTGCTTTTTCTGGAAGTGGTGTTGTTTTTCTTCTTCGTACGAGGAGTATAGTATTGCTTTATTATTCATTAAAATAAAACGCTCGCGGAGCTACATCTTTAGTACGTTTTGATCCCGTATTGGTTCCGCGATCTCTTCTCGTCTCTCTTATGTCGCGTCGTCATCAAAAAGCTTCTTCTTTTCTGCTGCTTCTAATAGTATTATTAGTATTATTATTTATTACTTATATTATTTCCCGATGCTCTGGTAATACAAGTCGATGTATTCGAGCGCGGGTTTATTCCAGGTCCAATCTTGTCGCATGACTCTCGCTTGTAAAGAGCGAAACCATTTCGTGTCGTTCCAAAACGCGTCGATGCATCTATCCAAAGCGTAGTCTAAATCACCCTCCGAGGTACCTTCGAAGGAGAAGCCGTTGGTACAGTCGCCGTTTTCGCCGTCGAGTTCCCAGTTCGTGCTTGCGTTGATTTCCCACGCCGCTCTGGCTTTGTCCGTGTCGACGTCAAAGACGGTGTCTCGTAAACCGCCCGTGGCGCGAACGCACGGGACGGTGCCGTACCGCATGGCGGTCATTTGGGTCAAGCCGCACGGTTCAAACATAGACGGGACGACGATGACGTCGCAGCCAGCGTACATTAATCGCGAGAGCGTTTCGTCGAATGCGAAGAAGAATCCAGCGTCTTCGCCGCCGAGTTGCGCGCCTAAACCGTTGAAATCGGCTTGGACTTTCGGGTCCGGAGCGGAGCCGAGCAAGACGAATTGACCGCCTCTCGATAACGTGTGATGCGCGGCGTGTTTGATTAAATGGATGCCTTTTTGCGCGGTGAGACGCGAGATGACGCCGACGACTGGTTTATCGCCGTAACCGGTTAAGCCGAGTCGACTGCGCAATTCGTCTCGAGCTGCTTTTTTACCTTTGACGACGCTATCGGCGTCGTATTTCATCGGGATGAAGTTATCCGTCGCCGGGTTCCAAATTTCCGGGTCGATGCCGTTTCTCACGCCGTGGAATTTGTGGAGGTTTCCAGATACCGCCGGGTGGCCGGAGACTTCGCCGGCGTAGGACGGGGACACCGTCGTGGTCATTTGCGAATGGAACGCGGCTTCGCCTAATTTCGCTTGGCCGTAGTTCATGTTGTGAATGGTAAACGCCACTTTCGGCTTCCATAAGCCGTTGTGGTGGTAATTCTCCCAGTGCGCTCGCGCGACTTCCGCGGTGGACCAATCGTGGCAATGCAAAATGTCCGGTTGTCTTCCAGTTTTCAACAAAAATTCCAACGCGGCGTTGCAGAAAAAGTTAAATCTGCTGGCGTCGTCGTTCCACCCGTACACGGCGTCGCGCGCAAACATCCCGTTGCTCGGTTCCACGAAAAACACCATCACACCTTCGACGCGACATTTCGTGACGGTGATCCCACACCCTCCGAAATCAAAATTTGTTTCAAACTCCCTCGCGCCTAATAAAGGACTCGAGTTGAAGAAGGAATACATCGGCAAAATGATTTCCACGTGGTGTCCAAAATCCGAAATCGCTCTCGATAAACTGGTCACCACGTCCGCTAAACCGCCAACTTTTGCAATAGGGGCCATTTCGACCGCGATGTTGATGATGTGCAACGGCGGCGCTTTTTCCGTTGACCCGTTGGTCGGTAAATGGTAATCTTTGCCACCTCTGTTGTCGTATTGCGCGCCTTCGCCGACGCCGGAGGAGAAGACGAAATCACACATCCAAGCGTCGCTCGGAACGTCGATTTCAATCGTATAAAACGGATCAGTTTCTGGGTTTACCGGTTTGTGCATCTTTAACGGTTCGGGTAAGTTATTTGCGTGTTTCCATCGGTTGAAACCGCCAGTTAAGTAAACATCTTCCGCGAACGATAAGTTGGTGTTGTTCTTGTTGTATCTCACCGTGCACTTTTGACCGGCTTGCGGCGTGAGCGGTTCGCACGTGATGATGTGTCTTTGCTGTTTCAAAGAGATTTCTACCGCGGCGGCTTTCAATTGTAAACGCTCTTCCTCTGCTTTCACTCTCGCGATTTCTTCGTCAATTTTCGCCTGTTTCCTTTTTTGTTTCAACTCCGCGGCGAGCATGGTTTGCATTTTCAACCAATCTTCGGCTTCGTTCGCGTTTTCCACGGCGACGACGTAATCGTTGCTTTCGTTGTTATCCCAGGATACTTCGTCCGCATCGGAAACGACGAATTCAACCGACGTCGCGAATTTCGGCACTTGGACGATAAATTCAAACCAACAATTTTGTTCGTCCGCGGGAAACTTTTCCGAGGGCGCGATCGGCGTCATCTCTTGGACTTGCTCGACGCCGTTCATCCAGTTTGAGAAACCGCAGTGCGCTTTCAACGAAGAACACGCAAAACCACCGATTGGATTTTGCGCTTTGTTCCACGCGATTTTCTGTTTCGTCGCGTACCCTTGCGTCAACTTCTCCCCGGATTCGGTCTCGAAAATCGTTCTCTCGTACTTTTCAAATTTCGTAAAACTCTTCTCCTGTCTCTCTTCGATGGACGTTTGAATTCGAGAAATAATCTCCGCCGCGTTTTGTTCGTCCTCTTTATCCGTTCTTTTTAATTCCTCCTCTTCGAGCAACTCTTTTTTCGTTTTCCTCGGAAACATCGTCTCTTTGGTAAAATTCTGTTCGTTATTGTTCTCGTACGCGTCTCCGCTTTTCGTCTTGAAGACGTACTCGATTTCAAACGCCTCCGCGCTCAATTCCCCTCCCGGCAACGTGCACTCGAACCAACTCGTTTCTGGAATTTGCGTCATCTCCACGTCCACGGCTTCACCGAACTGCCACTCGTTAAACCCAACCGTACACGTCACGCCTTCCTCCCACGTCTTTGAATTTTCTCGTAAAGACGAAGACTTTGAAGCGTCCAGGAAAATTTTCACCGGCGCCCCGCACACCGGCGTCGACGGTACCGTAAACTCTTTCACATCTTTGTCTTCTTTTGTATTGCAGAGGAATTGCATTTGCTCGTAGGATTGGAGTAACGAAATAGCATCTGAAGCCGCTTTTAACGCTTCGCCTTTCAATTTTTCCTTCTCTTTTCCCACATCAAAATCAGAAGCATCGCTGTCTGTCGTGGATGATTTCGCAGTTTTTCTCCGCGGGGCAGGTTTCGTATTTTTGTTGTTCGTGTTGTTCTTCGTCTTCTTGTTCCCCGAGGAGACGTTTTTGGCATCGTTCGAAGAGGAAGACGTTCCCGATGGTGAGGATGAAGATTGCGCGCGAATTGGAGAAGAGATCGGAAAATGAGTAATCTTTTTTTTTCCATTCTTTCTTACACTCTTCTTCGCGTTGTTACTCGCGCACGCGCTGGAGGACGAAGAAGAGTACGACGAGCAACACGTCATCGTCGTCATATCGAAACTGTCACGTGGAGTATTATTTCTCTCTGTCTCTCTCGCTCTCTCTTTCAAAGTTATTAAATACGAGCGTTGCAACGAGAGCAAAGTTTCTTAAGAGACACGAAAACGTTTTTCTCGCACTACTAATGGAGTTTCGAATTTTTTAAGAAGAGTCCCCAGAAGTGTTCGTTATTAAATGGCACGAGAAGATTTATTAATTTGTGGCGGAGAGCGAAACCGAGAGGAGGACGAAAAAGAGGAGAGTCACACGTTTTTTGAGATCTCTCTCGCTCTTTTTTTTTTTTTTTTTTTTTTTTTTTGGGTTTTTTAATTTTTTTTTCGTAGAAAAAACTTTATTACAGTTGTGTGTTTTTAGGTGATTTTATTACGTGTGGTGTGCATGTTCGCGAGGGGGTCTTTTTTAACGAGCATAACACGACGCGTTGTTTCACGAAGAAGAAGAGCAGAGAGAAGAAGTTGTTTTTGGTCTCGTCGTTTTTCGTCGTTACGTAATAATACCATGACGACGTCAAAAGATGATGATTCTTCTCGAAGGTACGGAAGGATTGGAGATGTCGCGAGAAAGAGGTTGTTAGATAATAATAACAAGAACAATAAGAACAACACGAACGAGAGCATCGCCTCTTCGAATATTACTCATCGAACGATGGTGACATCATCATCATCAGCATCATCGACTGAACCGATTTTTAAAAAACGAGCGGCGGTGTTAGTGCTTTTGTTTGAGAATACGCGAGAAGAGATACACGTGGTATTGACGAAACGAAGCGCGGATATGAACTCGCACGCCGGTCAGGTCGCGTTCCCGGGAGGCAAGTTAGACGACGAAGATTTAGGCGACGATATCGAATGCGCGTTGAGAGAAGCGAAAGAGGAGATTGGGTTGAACAGAAACCACGTGAAAGTGTTGACGGTGTTACCGCCAATCCTAAGCGCGGGGTTGATAAGCGTTCGACCAGTCGTGTGCGCGGTGACGGATGTGAGGAACTTTTCGAAGATGGATTGGTTGAGGAATCAACCTTCGGAGGTGGAGAGGACGTTTTCTGTGCGGTTGGATCAGTTTTTGCGGGAGGACGAGAGACACACGTTTAACGATCACGCGTGGAAAAACGCGCCGTGCGCGATACGAGTGCACTCGTTTCGAGTGGACGAGGAGGAGATGATTTTTGTAGGAAAAGAAGGAAAAGAGAGTAGTAAAGAGAGTAGTAGAAGTAGTAATAATAATAATAATAATAGCGAGAAGAAGAAGAAGAAGACGAGCGTGTGTTGGGGGTTAACCGCGGCGGTACTCATCGAAACCGCCAAAATTGTGTACAATAAAGAACCCGAGTTCGAACGCGATTGCGTGTTGGAAGGCGGCGCGTCGATTTGGGACTTAGTCGCCAATAAAGACGGAACAGGCGTAGAATTAAGGCCAGGCGTGAGTAAAATATAAACGAAGATATGATGAAAATGAAAATGAAAATTACAAAGTACTAGTAGTATAGCTTCTTCTCTTCTAAATTCTCTTAAATCTTCTTCTTTTGATTTTTGATATATTATAAATGTTGCGTGTGCCGTCGTTCGCTCTCTTCTTTTTTTTCTCTTCTCTTTACATTATTTTCGTCTCGATTTCGTTTAAGTGCAATGAGGCGGGTCAACCTTCGCCCAATCGAAGATTTGTTCCCATTCCGCCGCTTTCTTGTTCCAACTCAAGTCTTGCGTCATCGCTTGGACTTGCATAGCTCTCCAAACGTCCTTCTTTTCTTTGAACACGTGAATAGACCACTTCGTCGCTTCGATGAAATCTTGCGTGGACATGTTATCGAACAACCATCCGGTACCGACTTCACCAACTTCTTCTGGTTTCGAGATATCCGCGAACGGATTGTGTTGTTTGATGGTGTCTCTTAAACCTCCCGTGGCGTGCGCGACCGGTAACGTACCGTATCGCATGGAATACAACTGGTTCAAACCGCACGGTTCGAATCGCGAGGGCATCAAGAAAATGTCCACGCCGGCGGTAATTCTGTGCGCCATGGGGATGGAGAATCCAACCCACCCTCGGAATCGGTCCGGGTACTGCCCTTCCGCCCATTTCATCCACTCTTCCAATTCGGTTAAACCAGAGCCGAGCATGATGACTTGACAATCTTCATTCATCAACGCCCCTAACGCGTCGCGAATGAGATCCGGACCTTTTTGCCAATCCAATCGACCGATGAAGCCGAGGACCGGGACGTCGTCTCTTTCCGGCAAACCCATCTCTCGTTGCAACGCTCTTTTACACTCCAATTTACCGCTGAAATCCAAGATGGAATACGGAGCCGCGCAATCTTTATCGTCGCTCGGGTTCCACTCTTCCAAGTCGATGCCGTTCGCGACGCCGTTTAATCGGTGCGATCGCGCCGCCAACAAACCTTCCAAACCTTTACCTCCTTCCGGAGTGGTAATTTCGTACGCGTACCCTTCCGAAACGGTTAAAACGCGATCGGACGTTGCAATCGCGCCTTTCAAAATGTTCACGACTTTGCCTTCGTCCAACTCGTGCGCTCGCATCCATTCTGGGTATTGGTACTCTAAAGCGCTGTACCATTCTCCGGGAACGCCTAAGTTTGGGAACGTCGTGTTTGGTTCCACGCCTTGGTGCGCGATATTGTGAATAGCGCAGATGGTTCTCGCGTTGCCGTAGACGTTGTGCGGTCTATATTTCGAGGCGACTAAAAGCGGTACCAAACCGGCGTGCCAATCGTTGGCGACGAAAACGACGTCGTCGCCGTATCTCCCGCCGGTGTTCTCGAACGGCAACACCAAAGGCGCTTCGCACGCGGCGTGTGCCAACAAAGTATATCTAAACTGGTTATCGCCGTAGGTTTTATTGGTCACGTCAGAGTATAACGATCCCGCCCGATGGTACGAAGGATGGTCCACGAACACGTAATCGACGCCGTTTTTGATCTGGTGGAAATACCCAACCTCTTGCAACCCTTCGAAACATCCTAACTTTGATTTCACGCACGTATCGAACGCGCCTTCGTATAATTTATCGCTTTTCGTTCCGTTCAAATATCTCGGAGCGATAACCATCACGCGGTGGCCTCTCGCCACCAGCGCTTGCGGCAACGACCCGCAAACGTCCGCTAAACCGCCCGTTTTCGACCACGGCGCGACTTCAGAGGTGACAAAAACGATATTTTTCGGCGATTCCGATTTCACGATCGGATCGATTTCAAAACCTGGCGTTAACAGAGACGTTGAAGACCCAGAAGAAGTAGATGAGGAGGAGGTCGGTGGCGCGGGGGTACTCTTTTCAGTCGCCGTCGACGACGACGAAGAAGAAGCTGCTGCTGCTGCGGCGGCTTCCTTCGCCGCGTTCTCCACCGTATACTCCGAATCGCCCCCGACGTACACATCCGGCAACTCCCCGGCGAACGCTGGTTCAACTTTCCCTCCTTTTTCACTCGTCGTCGTTTTACTCTCCTTCTCGGTGGCAGCGGTAGCCCTACTTTTCCCGTTGTTACCGCCGCTCGTTTTATTCGTAGTAGTAGTATTCGCACTCTTCGTCTTCTTCACCGTGGAGACTTTGGCTTGCAAATCGCGTTTCAAAGCTTCGTTTTCCGCTTTAATGGCGGCAATTTGCGCCAAGATTTCCGCGTCCGACGAGGACAATTCCTCGGAATCCGTCGCGGTTGATTTCATCGCGAGATTGTTACTCTTCTTCTTCGGAGGCAAAGCGTTCCCGCACTTGTTACTTTTGAGCGTCATCATCGTTCGTCGTCGATGTTGGAACGACGACGACGATGGAACATTACTAATATTCGTCTTCGAAGACGAGCGCACACAACACAAAGACGACGACGACGACGACGCAATCATCCCTCACGCTCTTCTCTTTCTCTTTCTCTCTTTTTCTCTCTTTCTCTTCTTAAACGAGCGTTTTGTGTGTGTGTATAATGTTTCGAGTTATTCGACTAATCTTTCTCTCGAATATCTCTTTTTTCGCCTCTCTTTTTGGGCAAATTTGGAACAAAACTATCCAAAAAAAAACGAGTGGCTGCTCACCGCTTTTCTTTTCTATTTAGGGTTTTGCAAATTTTGCACATTTCTTCAAACGTCTTGTCGTGTGTGAGAGAAGAAAAAAAGAAAATCACATGTGCCTCTCTCATCATCATCCTCGTCTCGCTCTTTTTTGTATCTCTCTCTCGTTGTTGTTTCTTCTTCGCGCTTTCTTCGAACACTCGGAGTTGGGAGGATAAAGGTAAACGCAACGAAATGATTTTCTGGACGACGGGGGCGCGAGATTCTTTGTGGGATGTGGTCGTGAAGTGGGACGATATTTGTTTCAAACACATTCTTCCGAGATTG
>Ga0181557_1000828_pt1 | contig 37030 bp, 37 predicted proteins | sample 011ome_23_FD_148632 | JGI IMG/M metagenome (GOLD analysis project Ga0181557, IMG submission 148632) | Coastal salt marsh microbial communities from the Groves Creek Marsh, Skidaway Island, Georgia - 011506CT metaG (spades assembly) | ecosystem: Environmental > Aquatic > Marine > Intertidal zone...
GTATCAACGATCGAGTAGTCATCGCCGCGGCGAAGGCGCAATGTCACTGAACCAGTAATCGCTGAACCGACCCAATTGAGGAGTGGTTGACGAAGCATCAGGCTTTGCGGATCGAACCAACGTCCTTCGTACAGCAAACGGCCGAGTCGACGACCCATCGTGTGGTAGTTCTCGATGGTGTTCTCATTGTGGATGGCAGAAACGAGTCGTTCGTACGCAATGTGAAGCAACGCAAGTGCGGGAGCCTCGTAAATTCCGCGAGATTTTGCTTCGATGATCCGGTTTTCGATTTGGTCACTCATTCCGAGCCCGTGCCGACCACCAATTGCATTTGCCTCAAGGACGAGTTCGACGTGATTTGCGAATGTTTTGCCATTGATTTCGGTAGGCCAACCCTCTTCGAAGGTGATGGTGACATCTTCCGTAGCGATGTCAACTGCTGGATCCCAATGTGCAACACCCATGATTGGGGCAACAATTTCCATTCCGGTTGACAACTCTTCGAGTGCCTTCGCCTCGTGTGTCGCACCCCAGATATTCGCATCTGTTGAATAGGCCTTCTCAACAGAATCTCGATAGGGGAGGTTTCGGGTGGTGAGAAATTCACTCATTCCAGTTCGCCCACCGAGCTGGTCTACAAATGCTGCATCAAGCCATGGCTTGTAGATCCGCAACTTCGGGTTCACCATGAGTCCGTAGCGGTAAAACCGCTCAATGTCATTTCCCTTGTACGTCGAGCCGTCACCCCAAATGTCAACATCATCATCTTGCATTGCCTGAACGAGCAGCGTGCCAGTCACAGCCCGACCAATTGGGGTGGTGTTGAAATACGTTCGTCCGGCCGTGCGGATATGAAATGCCCCACACTGCAACGCCATGAGACCCTCTCGAACGAGTTCATCACGGCAGTCGATAAGCCGAGCAGCTTCTGCGCCGTACTGCAGTGCGCGATCAGGGACACCGGACAGATCTGGCTCGTCGTACTGGCCGAGGTCTGCCGTATAGCAATACGGAGTGGCGCCGCCTTCTCGCATCCACGCGACGGCAGCAGAGGTATCAAGCCCGCCAGAGAAGGCGATTCCGACACGCTCACCTACAGGAAGCGACATCAACACGTTCGACATGTCAACTGAACCTATCGTCGTTCTTGCTCAGGCCGTTTTGTCAGTGGGGTTCCCACCCATGAGGCAAGTGAGGAGCCCACCCCGGCGCACCCGAGGACAATTTCAATGACGCCAAGTCTGGTGACACGACTGAGGTCGAATAGGCCGATGGCGATGACGAATGCTCCTGCTGTCACTCCGACCTGCCATGTTCGTCGAGAACCCCCGATGGCCGTTGTAAGTGCAATGAATGGAGCTACGAACGGCAAGATGGTGACGACAAAGTTGCGACCGTTTCCCGGTGGCCCAAGCCACCAAGTGCTGAGCCCGGTCTGACGACTCGCGGCCCATACAGAGGCCAAGCCAATCACAACGCCGATCCATGTCAGGCTGACAACTGCTTTCCATCCGCCCCGCAATGCCGACTGTTGGTCGCCCGGTAGCGGCGGCATCTGGACGTTTGCACGGGTCATCGGTCCAAGTGTACGAGGCGACTCCGAGCGGAGGGTGCGTGGGATCCTCGGTAACCTATTCCGCTATGAACACGCCGTCTGCAACGATCGGATCTCCTCCGATGTTGTCGATTTTCTACCCCATGTGGAATGAGGAGGAATACATCGAACGGGCGATTGCGTATGGCCGTAGGTCTTGTGAACGCATGATCGTGTCGGGCGATATTGCCGACTACGAACTCATCATTGTGAACGATGCATCAACCGATGCGACCGCAGAGATTGCTGACCGGCTTGCAGCAGAAGACTCGCGGGTGCGGGTTATTCATCATCCGGTAAATCGCAAGCTGGGTGGGTCAATGCGGTCAGGCTTTGCTGCTGCGAACGGCGACATCGTGCTGTATACCGATGCTGACTTGCCATTTGACCTTAATGAGTTGCCGCGCATCGTTCGATTGCTTCGCGAATACGAGGCAGACATCGTGAGTGCCTACCGGTTTGATCGGACAGGTGAAGGGGTGCTTCGAGCCGTGTACACGACGGTGTACAACACTCTCATCAAAGCCGCGTTTGGGGTGCGTGTTCGCGATATCAACTTTGCCTGCAAGCTCGTGAGCAGGCGTGTTCTTGATGCCATTGATCTGAAAAGTGAGGGATCGTTTATCGACGCTGAACTCATCATTCGTGCCCAGCGCGATGGTTTTGAGGTCATGCAGATGGGTGTCGATTATTTCCCGCGGACTCGTGGTGAGTCGACGCTGTCCTCTCCCGCTGTGATTCGCAAGATGCTGTCGGAGATGTGGTCATTGCGACGTGACCTTCGGCGCTAGCCACGCACGATTCAGCAAGTTCTGCATGAATCTTCTTACTGCACTTGTCTTGATACCCTCAGAGCAGCCAATTTTGAGCCCAATTCCCCACAACAATTCCCCCAATGATGCTTGAGCAATACCGCCGATGGTTCCCTGCTGCATTCGCAGCGTTGCTATTGCTCATCGTTGTCGTCGCCGGTTCGGTGTCAGGTGATGAGGACACTTCTGATGTTCCTCCGACCACCACAGTGGCACCTCAATCGATGACGACATCAACGACGATTCCGAAGGTCTCACTTACCCGGAATTTAGAACGAGGTACGTCGGGTGACGACGTCGTCATGGTGCAGCAACGATTGCTTGACCTTGGTTTTGACCCGGGACCAATTGATGGTGTCGTTGGGACGTTGACCAAGCAGGCGGTGTGGGCCTATGAGAAGCTGGTGATGGGTGTCCCTCGCGCAGACGCAACTGGAGTCGTGACACCTGCATTATGGGATCGCATGCAAGACCCGTTGATGGTGCAGCCTCGCCGGCCGACGGGAGGGCTGCGCAACCACACCGAGATCTACCTTGAAGAACAAGTTCTCGTGGTGTTCCACCAAGACCAACCAGCGCTGATCACCCACATTTCATCAGGTGAACTTGATGAATTCGGTGAGCCAGCGCTGTACTGCGAAGTCGTCACCTATGACACTGACTCTGACGGCGAATTACTCGAGGAGCCAATCACAAAAGAGATTTGTGCGTACGCAAAGACCCCGGGTGGGGTGTTTACGTACCGCCGGCTTGTTGAAGGCACCCGTAATGGTCCGCTTGGAGATATGTGGAACCCGGTGTACTTCAACTATGGAATTGCTGTGCATGGAGCTCTTCAAGTTCCGGCTGAACCGGCTTCGCACGGTTGTGTTCGAATTCCGTTACACATTTCGGAATATTTTCAGTCACTGATTGAACTCGGTGATTCAGTGCTCGTATGGAATGGTGTGAGCGAGCCTGAAGATGTCACCTACGAGGAGAGTCTCCCGAGTTTCGATGGGAGTGTTCAGAATCCGAACCCGACCACGACGACCTCGACAACAACAACGTCAACAACCACAACGACGACGGTGGCTCCAACCACCACAACGACAGTTGAGATCGTTGACGAAGCCTCAGGAACATCGACCACGTCGACGAGTGTTGAGAGCGAATAAGTCCGATGCGAGCACCGACCCGGGCTCTTATGTGCTAACCAGGTCGGGGTTCAGCTAGCGAGTTACAGCAACGCTGTGGTCAGGTTGCGATCTCTGTCCTCGAGCTTTGACTACGGTTTCGACAGCCACCGCAACGAGAGCAAGCCACACCGTTGCGAATCCGACGAACCTGGCTGGTGTCATTGCTTCGTTGTATGCAAGCCACCCCAATAAAAAGTTGATGATCGGTACCATCCATCCGATTGGGCCAAGCAACGTGAATGGGACTCGTGGGGCAGCGTGGGCGAAGAGCAGAAGGGGTGCCGCAGTTACGAGGCCCGTTACGCCAAGAAGTACCCAATGAACGCCTGACGCAATCTCGCCCACACCGCCCGAGCGGAAGAGTGAGACGATGACGACGCCCACGGCGATCGGAAGCAACATCGTGACTTCACCTGTGAGGCTGTCGATTGGTCCGAGGGGGACCCTTCGCTTGACCAGACCGTAGAACGCGAAACTTCCTCCGAGGGCAAAGGAGAGCCAGGGAACTGCCCCATATGAAATTGTCAGAATCGCGATCGACGTGATGACGAGAGCGATGGCAAGCATCCTCATTGGGGTAAGGCGTTCGCCAAGAATCGTTACCCCAATCGCCATCGTGATCAACGGAGCCAAGAAATATCCAAGAGCGGTTTCGAGCACTCTGCCCGAAATGATGGCACCCACATACGTCGACCAGTTCACCACGAGCAATCCTGCAGCCAACAGCAAAAAACGCCGAACCTTTGGGTCTTGCATTCCAGTCATCACATTCGACAGGTGACCGCGTGATGCCGCGAGAACCCACAGAGCCACGACTGCGGCAACGACTCGCCACCCAATGAGGTCAACAGCTGAGAACTCGTTCAGCAGTTTCCAGAAAGCGGTGAAGCTTCCCCACATGGCATACGCGATGACTGCCGAGCGCACGCCGCTTGATGAACGAGAATCCATCGCCACAACCTACGCCGGTGATTGGTTCTCACTAGTGTCATGACAGTGAAATACCTCACCGATGTTCACGCTGACGGCCGAACTCTTCAACAGTTATTTGACGCAGATCCAACTCGAGCAGAGCGTTTTGTGGCTCAGGTGGCTGGACTTCGGGTCGACTGGTCGCGCCAGCCCGTCACCGATGATGTTCTTCGTGAGTTGAGGGCAGCAGCTCGGGTAGCGGGTGTTCCAGCACATTTCCGGTCTCTCGTCGCTGGTGAACACATCAACAGCACTGAAGACCGAGCGGTGCTGCACATTGCATTACGGGCCGACCCATCAGATTCGTATGAGGTTGATGGCCGCAATGTGATGAACGATGTTCATCATGAACTTGAGCGAATGGCAGCATTCTCTGCGGTTGTTCGAGCAGATTCGCGTATCACCGACATTGTCAACATCGGTATTGGCGGGTCAGATTTGGGTCCTGCGATGGCTGCCCAAGCGCTTGCCAGCGATGTGCATCCGCGACTCACCGCTCACTTCGTGTCAAATATCGATGGAGCCGATATCGATTCGGTGCTACAGGCCGTCCAGCCCGAATCAACGTTGTTCGTGGTTGTCTCGAAGACGTTCACCACCCTTGAGACATTGGCAAATGCAATGGCTGCACGCGAATGGATTGTCGAGTCACTCGGCGAAGCCGCGGTGCCAGAACATTTTGTTGCCGTCTCGACTGCACGAAACAAAGTTGAGGAGTTTGGCATCAGTGCCGACTTGACGTTTGGGTTCTGGGAATGGGTTGGTGGCCGATATTCGTTGTGGTCGGCTGTTGGTCTTTCATTGATGTTGCTGATTGGCGCTGAACGATTTGAGGAGCTGCTGTCAGGCGCCCGCGAAGTCGACTCCCACATGATTGAGACGCTGGTGAGTGATGATCGGCTCGATGAGAATGTGGCGGTCACCCTTGCGCTGATTGGGGTATTACATCGCAATGTGCTTGCCCGACCGACAAAGGCGGTGATTCCTTACGTCCACGAACTTCGTAGATTCCCTGCCTACTTGCAGCAACTCGACATGGAGTCGAATGGAAAGTCAGTCACAACAGATGGTGAGGCAGTTGGGTCGGTCACAGGCCCGGTGATTTGGGGTGAGCCGGGGACCAACGGCCAGCATGCGTTCTTTCAGTTATTGCACCAGGGCACCGACATCGTGCCTGTTGATTTCATCGGAATTGCGCGCCCGCGCCACTCCCGAGTCGAGCAACATGATCTGTTGTTTGCGAACCTTCTCGCTCAGGCTCAAGCTCTTGCATTCGGGCGCCCCTCAATAGATGAACCGCACCGAGGGTTCGAGGGAAACAGGCCGAGCACGTTGATCCTCGCTGAGCAACTAGATGCGAGAACGCTCGGTCAGCTCATTTCGTTGTATGAGCACATTGTGTTTGTTCAAGGAGTGATGTGGGGGATTAACAGTTTTGACCAGTGGGGTGTCGAACTTGGTAAGGAATTAGCCGGTGCGCTGGCTCCGGTCCTGTCAGACGACAGCGTTGCGCTTGACGGTATTGGAGATACAGCAACGCTTGCCGCGGTGAAGTGGTACCGAGCAAACAAATTGCGTTAACTCGAGGTGACGTAAGAGTCGGAGCGTTCGAAAATCATCGTGGTGCGACTCGGGATGATGAATTGCTCTGCAGCACGAGTGACTTCGTTATTCGCGACACCGATTGACGGACGCGATGAATCAAATCGTGTGATCCACGATTGGCCCCACTGTGCGGGCGGCATCTTCCAATCAAGATCTATTCCACTCGCAGAGAAGACACAGAGGAAGCTCTTGTCGATGATTCGATTCCCGTATCGATCAGGTATCGAGATTGCTTCTCCGTTGAGGAAAACTCCAACTGCTTGAGCGAATCCCTGTTCCCAGTCAGATGGGGTCATTTCCGTTCCGTCTGGGCGGAACCATGTCATGTCATCGTTGTCTCGCAGTGGACGCCCGTGGAACCACCGTCGCCGGCGAAAAATCGGGTGCGCTGACCGGAATGTCAGGAGACGTTGAACCCAATCGAGCGTCGTCTGGTCAACTCGTTCCCAGTCAATCCAGCTGAGGTCGCTGTCGTGACAGTACGCATTGTTGTTGCCGCGTTGGGTGCGACCGAGTTCGTCGCCGCTGAGCAACATTGGCACGCCTTGTGAGAGCAGCAATGTTGTGAGCAAGTTCCTTCGCTGACGGTCACGAAGTTCGTTGATCGTTTCGTCGTTGGTGGGTCCTTCGACGCCGTGATTCCACGACCGATTGTGCGATTCACCATCTCGGCTGTCTTCGCCGTTTTCCTCATTATGTTTCTCGTTGTAGCTCACGAGATCATTGAGCGTGAAGCCATCGTGGCAGGTGATGAAGTTGACCGACGCCGTCGGACGCCGAGTGTCTGACCGATACAGGTCTGATGATCCGGTGAAGCGTTGGGCAAATGTTGCAAGTCGGGCATGCTCGCCTCGCCAAAAGTCACGCATCGTGTCGCGATAATCGGCATTCCACTCGGACCACTTCGGCGGAAAGTTTCCGACCTGGTAGCCCCCTTCGCCAACGTCCCACGGTTCGGCGATGAGTTTGACCTGCGACAGCACCGGGTCTTGATGGATGATGTCAAAAAATGCTGAGAGCCGATCGACTGCGAAAAGTTCGCGAGCGAGTGCGGAGGCAAGGTCAAAACGAAAACCGTCGACGTGCATGTCGAGCACCCAGTAACGAAGGCTGTCCATAATGAGTTGTAGTACGTGCGGGTGACGCATGTTGAGAGAATTCCCGCAGCCAGTGAAGTCGAGATAATGGCGCGGGTTCTCTTCCGTCAGTCGGTAGTACGCGTGATTATCGATGCCGCGCATTGACAGGCTTGGCCCAAGGTGATTTCCCTCGGCCGTGTGGTTGTACACAACATCGAGAATGACTTCGATACCGACCGAATGAAGTGCTTTGACCGTCTCTCGGAAGTCAGTGGCTGGGTCTGCGTGGACTGGCGAGCCGTAGTCATTGTGGGCGCTGAAATATCCGAGGGTGTTGTATCCCCAGTAGTTGCGGCGGCCCTGCTCGACAAGGTGATGATCGTGAACGAATTGGTGAATGGGCATCAACTCGATTGCTGTTACTCCGAGTCGAACCAGATGCTCGAGCACGGCGGGATTGCGGATCGCAGCAAATGTTCCTCGTTCTTGGGGGTCGACAGCAGGGTGTCGCATTGTGAGGCCGCGAACATGCGCCTCGTAGATGACGCTTTCATGAGTCGGTGTTCGCAAGAGTGCATCGTCACCCCAATCGAATGACTGGTCATGAACGGCTCCGATCTGAACGAATGGAGCGGAGTTCGAGGGGTCGAGTGCATCGGGATCATCGAGGTCGTACGCAAAGCAGGCTGGGTTCCAATTGAGTGCGCCGTCGATTCGCTTTGCGTAAGGGTCGAGGAGCAGTTTGTTTGGGTTATGCCATAGACCTGTGGCTGGATTCCACTCGCCGTGAACTCGATATCCGTAGTGCTGCCCGGGCGCCACGTCAGGTAGGTACGCATGCCAGATGTGTCCATCGACTTCGGTGAGTTCAATCCGGTGCTCGTCATGGGCCTGCTCGCCTGGACCACCGAGGAGGCACAGTTCAATCTGTTCTGCGCTTGACGAGAACACTGCGAAATTTGTGCCTGACCCGTCGTAGGATGCACCAAGCGGATTGGGTTCACCTGTCCACACCCTGCGGTGCAGCGACGGATGGGCCTGGCGAGTCACCTCAGAATTCTGCCCGGTTTACGCCGACAACCCTCTGTCATGGGGCATGATTGAGGGATGGCTGAAGGAAAAACAATTGAACGAGTTGGGGTCGTCGGCTGCGGGCTGATGGGTTCTGGCATCGCAGAGGTCTGCGCACGTGCCGGCCTTGATGTACTCGTGAGAGAGGCATCTGTTGAGGCAGCAGAGGCAGGTCGATCGCGCCTCGTCACCTCGTTTGATCGTGGTGTGTCTGCAAACAAAATGACTGAGGAGCAGCGTGACGCAGCGATGGCTCGCCTGTCGTTCACCACTGATATTGGTGACCTGTCAGACCGTGATCTCGTCGTTGAAGCGATCATTGAAGACGAAGAGATGAAAGTGGGACTGTTCCGTGATCTTGATCAAGTCCTCACAAGCTCAGACGCAATCCTCGCGTCGAACACATCTTCTATTCCGATCATGAAACTTGGCACTGCGACATCTCGACCAGAGCAGGTCATTGGAATTCACTTTTTCAATCCGGTTCCGGTACTCCGGCTGGTGGAACTTGTTGAGAGCCTGATGACCTCGGAAGAGACCTCGCAGAGAGCCGAGTCATTTGCAGCAGACATTCTTTCCAAGCGGGTGATTCGTTCTCAGGACCGCGCAGGTTTCGTCGTCAACGCATTGCTCATTCCGTATTTGCTGTCTGCAATCCGGATGATGGAATCTGGGTTTGCTTCGGCGGACGATATTGACATCGGCATGGTGGAGGGATGTAGTCACCCAATGGGACCGCTGCACCTCACCGACCTCATTGGGCTCGATACGACGCTCGCTGTTGCCGAAAGTCTCTACGAGGAGTTCAAGGAACCGCTGTATGCACCGCCGCCTTTGCTGTCACGAATGGTTGACGCCGGTCTGCTCGGACGAAAGTCAGGGCGCGGTTTTTATGACTATCGACGCTGATGGCTGATCGCGTCGAGCGCCTGACCAATTTGCTGGCGTTGTTACTTGAGACACGCCGTCCGCTCACTCTTCACGAGATTGCCTCTGAACTTGGTGGCCAGTATCCCGATGCCGGTCAGGCTCGTCGCGCGGCATTCGAGAGAGACAAGGCGTCGCTGCGAGATATCGGTATCACCATCTCATCGGAAACCTTCGGCGGCGACCGAGCGGGCGAGATGGGGTATTGGATTGACCGGTCGGGATTTGAGTTGCCAGAGATTGATCTCACCGAAGACGAAGTGCGGGCGTTACAAGTCGCGTTGGCGGCAACTCGACCTGATTCAGCTATTGGTGAAGAGGCGTTGTGGAAGCTTGGAGGGGCCGGCGGTGGGGTCGGCGGGCCGGTTCGGATGCATCTTCCAGAGTTACCTTCGTTACCGGTGTTGCGTTCTGCGGTTGCGAATCGGCATCCGGTGAAGTTCGACTACGGCGGCATGCCTCGTCAACTTGACCCGTGGGGGCTGTTGCTCCGAGATGGTTTCTGGTACGTGATCGGTTTCGATCATCATCGAAGCGACCGCCGCACGTTTCGGGTCGACCGTTGTGATGGTGAGATCTCCATCGATTCTTCGGTTCAGTTTGATCGGCCTGGCGAAGAGGCATTGGCCGGGGCATTGCCCACAAATCCGTTATTGCTCGGCGACGAAGTTCCCGGTGAGCGAGAAGCAGTAATTCACATCGCTCGCCGCCGTGCGTGGCTAGTTGAACGCGAAGTTGGACCAGATCGAATTCGAGATCGGCGAGAAGACGGATCAATCGTTGTCGTTCTCCCGTTTACAAACGAAGATGCCTTGAGATCATGGGTACTCGGATTTCTTGATGACGCGGAACTGCTTGAGCCAAGCGATGTTCGGCAGCGCCTCATCGAGTGGTTGGAGAGTGTGGCCTGATGGCGCAACGACCAGCAACAGATCGACTTCGGCGGCTACTCATCATTCTGCCGTGGTTGATGGAGCAGGGCGAGGTGTCCGTCGAAGAGGCTGCGAAGCGGTTCTCCATCGGTGTCGACGATCTCATCCGAGATCTTGAGTTGGTATCGATGTGTGGTCTGCCGCCATATGTCGATGAAATGATCGATGTCTTTATTGATGAGGGAATGATCTTCGTCGGTATTCCACGGCTCTTCACGCGGCCATTACGCCTCAGTGAGGTCGAGGCGTTTGAACTGCTCGCAGCCGGTAGGGCAGCAATGCAGCTGCCTGGTGCTGACCCTGATGGGTCGCTTGCGCGTGGCTTGCACAAAATTGCAGTTGGTCTTGGTGAGGATGACACTGGTTTGCTCGTTCTCAATCCGACGCCCTCGATGGTGAAAGAACTGACGCGGGCGATTGAGCATCATCAGCGTGTCCGGGTTCGTTATCAGTCTTCGTCCGATGTCGAGCCTGTTGCCCGCGAGCTGGAGCCCTTTGTCGTATTTTCATCGCAGGGAAACTGGTATGTCCACGCTCACGATGTTCGTTCGGAGGGATTACGTACCTTTCGGGTTGATCGAATTGAGTCTCTTGACATCGTTGGAAATGCCGAGCATGTTGCGCCCGCGTCGATGCCTGAGCCGGGAACATGGTTTGCGGATGCCGATATTGAGCGGGTGACGCTTCGGGTGGGTCCCCGTGGAAGGTGGGTATACGAGCGTTACCCGGTCGATGAGGTGTCAGCTCCCGATAGCGACGATTGGGTCACTGTGCGTTTGCCGGTGACATCTGAACAGTGGCTCGCCCGTTTGTTGCTTCGCCTTGGTGATTCGGTTGAGGTGGTTGAGCCCTCAACCTGGCGGTCTGTGAGATCGGATGCCGCTGCAGTCGTCTTGCGGCGCTATTCGCAACGCTGATCACGAAGGAGTAGCGGCAGAATCTGCGCTGTTGCCATGGCGTCATGATGGGCGTCGTGGGCGTGGGCGATTTCGATGCCGTAGCGCTCGCAGATATCGGTTAATCGGTGGGAGCGTTGTCGATCAGGATCGAGTTGTCGGGAAAGTTTCAGGGTGCAAAGGTGCGGCCCGGTTGGCAATTGCAAGTTGTGCTGATGGGCTGCAGTTGAGATGAATTTCCAGTCGAACGCAAAGTTGTGAGCAACGACCTCGCGCGACTCGATCGTGGTGAATAGGCGTTCGAGCACTTGGGCGACCGTCGGAGCGAAGAGGAGCTTTCTTCGGGGAATGTGATGAATGTGTTGTGCCCCAATTGGGTCCCAGGGCCGACGGAGCCGAACCATTGAGCTCCAAGATGAAATGTGCTGAAGGGCAGAGTCACCTTTGGCGAGCTCACCGCAAACGACCGCCACCTGAAAGATGGGATCTCTTGCACCATTGAGACCGCCAGTTTCTACATCAATGATCGCAAAACGGCGGAGGGGGAAACTCACGTGGCCAGATTAGGCCAGAGGTGTGACGACGTTCGCTATGCGTTACGAGCTCGGATGCCAATGGGGGCGGCCACGGTGTATCCGAGTAGGTGACGATCCTCTTCGTTTTCGCCGGCCCAGAAACCATATTCGTGGTTTTCTCGGGCAAATTGCTTGCACGGCACCCGGACTGGGCAGGCTGTGCACAGCATGTTGGCCCGTGCCTCACGACGTTCGCGGGCTTGAGGGCGCTCGGCTTTCTTGGCAAAGAACAATTCGAGACGGCCTTTGCACATTGCGAATTCTTGCCAAGCGACGTCGCGGGGGAGATCGTCAATCGACTCGAGAACGAGGGTTTCAGCAGCACTCATACCTCATTTAACACTAAATGAAGCCCCCGTATTCCGAGAACACAGAATTTTTTAAAGCGATGCGCTACAGCAGCTCCGCGGCAAGCGAAGCAACACTTGACCGCTCACATGATTGGAGCGTGATATGCCCAAAGCATGGCTGCCCAGTGAATGCGTTTGTGAGGACCGCGAGGGCATTGTTGGTTTCGCCCAAATAAGGAGCATCTATCTGACTCGTATCGCCGGTGAAGACGACTTTTGTTCCATCACCGACTCTCGTCAGGATTGTTCTGAGGGTGGTGGGCTCAAGATTTTGTGCCTCATCAATGACAACCATCTGTTGTTGCAATGAGCGGCCTCGGAGGAATGTCACTGATTCAAGTGACAGCTGTTGCCGTTGGGTGAGTTCATCGATGAGTTGGCGAGCATCACCTGAAGATCGCCGATCGGTGAGCGCAACGACGGCATCGTGCACGGCTGACATCCACGGGTCAAGTTTCTCGTCTAGTCCTCCGGGGAGGAACCCGACGTCGGCTCGGCCGACAGGTACGAGCGGCCGATAAATGGCGACGCGTTCATAGCGTTGCTCCTCAACCACCTGTTCGAGCGCTGCAGCAATAGCGAGAATGGTCTTGCCGGTGCCTGCACGACCGTCTAAGGCAATAACTGAAACCTCTGGATCGAGCAAGAGGTCGATGGCGAACCGCTGTTCTTTGTTGCGAGGGTGCAGCCCCCATGGCTGTGGCGGGGCGTGGGGGAGAAGGTGGAATTCAGTTCCGCGTCGGCGAGCAAGAGCTGATTGCGAACCTGCTCTGAACACCACGAACTCGTTCTCGCGGACAAGGGGCGGGTCATCGACGCTGAACGCAAGTTCGATGCCCGTTGGGGTGTAGTCGGCCTGGTGTGTCGCCTCGTCGACGCCGACGGTTCCATCTCGATAAAGGTCATCAATGATCTGCGTATCTGTATCGATGACGTGCCATCCGGTCTGCCGAATCTCTCGAGCTCCACCGGTCGGTTGATGTTCAACCGCCGATAACCCGAGATGAGCCGCCTTAATCCGAAGCGCCGCATCATTAGACACCATCAGTGTTGGTGCTTGGTGAGATTGACCAAGTGCTGCTCCGATGATGCGATTATCGGCTTTTGCAGGATCTAGTCCGTGTTCGACGAGTGCTTCACGTTGCACACCGTTTATTTCGATACGAAGAGATCCCTCGCCGAGTGGAACCGGAACGGCTAGCGAGCCGCCGTGTCGCTGCCGCAACTCTTCGATGGTTCGTAGCGCAGTCCGAGCCGCACGGCCAACGTCGTCTGATCGACCTTTGAGCCCGTCGAGTTCCTCGATGACGGTGAGTGGAATGACGACGTCTGCATCTCCCATTGAGTGAAGGCACGCAGGGTCAGCAATAAGAACCGACGTATCGATGACGACACGAGTTGGTGTGACATCACCAGGAACCCCCTTTCCGATAACAGCATGGTTGGCAGTTCCGGCAAGGTCAGTCACAGATCACCTCTGCTGAAGGAAGCACGTTTGGAAGCGGATGGTTACGTACAGCAACGTTCCTTTTGTACCTCCCAAGGTGGGCATGGTGGTGGATTTGAAGGGGTGATGCTTGTGGATAAGGCGCTGACAAATCGTCCACCTTTCGTTCCAGCGTTGTGACGTAAGGCATAACGAGTGATTTCATTTGCAAATGCAACAACATGATTAGTTGCACCGTTGTTATTTGGGTCGTTTCGATGGTGTTGTTCCTAGGTTTATTGATGCACGCGATATCGAGTGCATACGTTGGCCTAGGGGCCGGAGAACAATCCCGTTCGCCGGAATCTTGAACAAAAGGACGATTATGACTAAGTCAGAACTCATCGACGCAGTGGCAAGCGCCGCCAACGTTTCAAAGGCAGACGCTGAGCGCACAATTGGTGCATTCTTCGACACTGTTGTCTCGAATGCAAAGAAGGGCGACAAGGTTGCATGGCCAGGCTTTGGTGCGTTCAGCGTCACCAAGCGCCCAGCTCGCACTGGCCGTAACCCTCGTACGGGTGAGCCAGTAAATATCAAGGCATCGAACGCAATGAAGTTCAGCGCCTCATCAACCCTGAAGTCAACACTTAACTGAGGTAACTGATCACAAATGGCAGTAAAGAAGGCTCCGGCCAAAAAAGCAGCAGCTAAGAAGGCTCCGGCCAAGAAGGCAGCAGCGAAGAAGGTTGCTAAGAAGGCTCCGGCCAAGAAGGCAGCAGCGAAGAAGGTTGCTAAGAAGGCTCCAGCCAAGAAGGCAGCAAAGAAGCGCTAAGGCTCTTCAGCTCAATACGAATACAGAACTGGCGGGGTCAATGACCCCGCCAGTTTCGCGTCTGCTACAGGTTGCTCATGAGATGGAACGCCTCGGCGGCAGGCATTCCAAATGGCTCCCCGATGTCGGCGAGCCGCATTCTCATCCGAGATCGAAACTCTTCTAACCCAGCCTCATCGACTGCCTTCATTGTCGATTCAAATTGGCTGATATGACATTCGAGTGCACGCAATTTGATCTCGATCGAGACGGTGACGTCCTCAATATGGTTCACCTCGTCGGCTTCCCACAGCAAGAGATGTTCGGGGCGGTGGGGCTCTAAACCGTGCTCAGGATTGAAGTGGGGGTCGCGTGCGGCGACGATCGCATCGCAGACAAGCCGCCCAGTTTCTCGATGATCTGGGTGGAGGCGATATCGCTTCCAGGGGTCATGAGACAGTACGACGTCGGGTTTGACCATTCGGATCACTCGGGCGACTTCTGATCGACCATCGACATCAGCAATTAACTCGCCGTCAACCCGCCCCAACCAATGCACATGATCATTGCCTTGCCCTCCAAGGCAGGTGTGAGCGTCGATCTGTTCGCCACGTCGACGCTCGACGAGGAGGTGAGTGTTTGCGGTCGCATCCCAGGTGCCCTTTGAGCCGTCGGTCATCACAAAGTGATGGATTTCGCAACCAAGTTGCGCCCACTTTGCCAGAGTGCCACCACATCCAAACTCGACATCATCGGGGTGGGCGCCGATTGCAAGAGCAACTTTCGGCACGTTGAGGTTGCTCGTCGACTTCACTTGATGAGCTGAAATCGGAGGCTGTCCAGGGTCGTTGGCATTCATGGTGTGAGATCCTTTACGGCGAAGGAAGCAAGAGGGTGGGCAAGATCGGTTGGTGTGTCAAGGTCTAGACCTAATTCGTGATGATGAATGACTCGGAGCGAACAACGGTTGGCTTTCGCAATTGCAGCCGCCTGGTGAACGTGACGTGCGAATGAGTGCACTCCGTAACTGAACTCAAAATCGAGATGCACTGGTAGCGAAAGAACGTTGGTGCCATCCCTTTGATGGTCGGGCACGATCGTGATGCCTTCATGTTCGCAAATGCGTGTGAGGGAGCGGGGCTGGGGCACATCAGAGTGGACGATGGTGAGTTGGGTTCGGTGATTTCGTGCGGCCCATGCGAGTGCGGTCCCGGCGGCGGCGTTGAGCCCAGTCGAGCTGGGATGGATCACCTCGACGTCTCGGTGAAGGGCCCACTGTTCAACCTCGGTGTCATTGGTGACAACAACAACGTGGAAGGAACCAATGGCATCGATGAGATTGTTCGACACACGCCGCGCAAGATCGCCCCGCTCGTGTGCAGATAATGCTGAAGACATTCGTTCTTTGCCGCCCGCAAATGAACGAATTGGCACTGCAATGGTGAGTGCTCGCTTCGCAATTGACTCCGGCATGATGACAGCGTAAGGCGAATTCAACTGTGTGCGCCTGCTGAAGTTCCTGTTGACTGGAGGAGTGGACATCCTCCGACAGTTTCTCGCTGACCCCGTGACAATCGGCGTAGCCGGAATGCCGTGGTGGGGTGAGGTCTCGCCCAACGGAACTATTGCAGTATCAGATGATGGTCGAACCCTTGGCTTCCATGTTGCAGCTGAAGATCGCTGGCATCACGGAGCGAATGAAGCGGGAGTTCGACAAATGCGTCGAGAAGGTGTCCCAGTTGTTGAGACTCGAATGAGGGTGCCAAGCGGTGACATTGTGCAAACCACTTTCGCCACCGCACATCGGGGCGGAATGATCGTTGTTGACTTCTACAACGATTCTGCGCTTCCGGTGGCAATTGGTATCGACCGGGGTGACGTGCTTGTCGAGTCATCAGCAGCGGTCGGGTCAGTTGCAGGTGCTGATCTTGGCCCAGATGCATTCTCGATCTCACTTGGCCATCACACGAACACTCGGATCGCTCTCGTCCCGACAGACGCACTACCCGACGACACGTGGTTCGAGGGCGTTCCAGCAGCTGATGCTGTGATTTCTGGTTGGAGGTCGATTGTCGATCGTGCTGGCCGAATGGAACTTCCCCCGGGCGTCTCCGGCTCATCGATATCAGACGCAATCGTGGCCGCCCGCTGTTCGTGGTTGCTTGGTGGCCTAGCCGATCCAGAACGTGACCCGGTGAGCGCTCTGATCGAGTGGGACGAACTCTGTCGTATGGGTGAACGGCCTGAACCTCTTGTTGATGATGTTGCCCGTGCCGTTGAACTTGTGGCCCGCCGGCAGCTGCCGGGAGCAGAGATGGCCCTTCAGGCTGCGGAGAGAATCCTCACGCAGGCGAATGAAGATCGCGGTGCAAATGATGTACGCAGCATCATCGCCCGATTGGCAGATCGCAGTGATACCCGAAACGATTCACTGGCAACAGCGGTGCGCACATTCGAAGAGCGCCTCGTCGCGCCGCGCGGCTCAACGACCGAAATCCTTTCCGGTGGAATGCCGTCGGATTGGTCTCTGCAGCCCATTGAGATCTTTCACTTGCCAGCGTCCGCTACGGCATCAGTGTCGTACGCAGTCAGGTGGCATGGGCTCCGTCCTGCGATTGTTTGGGAAGTCGAGGGTGGAGAGGTCACCTTGTGTTCTTCATCACTTGATACCAATTGGTCGTCGAGCGAGCTGAAGGGCGAGACGTTGCTCGCTCACACTGCTGAACCCGCCGAGTCCTAAGATCAAATTATGAGTTCTCTGAGCGATCTCAGTTCGTTGCGCCTGACAGAGTGGACCTCGTGCGGAGGCTGTGCAGCAAAGTGGGGAGCCTCGTTACTCTCTGACCTCGTAGCTGACCTTCCACGCTCGAATGATCCGTCACTCGTCGTCGGACTTGCTCCATTTGACGATGCAGCGGTCTACAGAGTGAGCGACGATGTGGCAATGGTGTCAACCACCGATTTTTTCCCGCCACTCGTTGACGACCCTGCAGATTTTGGAGCAATAGCAGCTGCTAATGCCTGTAGTGATGTCTTCGCGATGGGAGCCTCAGTGGTGATGGCAATCAATGTGGCTGCATTTCCTGAGGACTTTCCAAAAGAAGCAATCGCCGCGATTTTTGCTGCCGGAGCAGAGATCGTTGCTCAGGCTGGTGGAACGGTTGCTGGTGGTCACACCATCAGAAATCCTGAGCCGATTTACGGACTCGCAGTGCAAGGAGTTGTGCACCCCGACCGAGTTCTTCGTAAGTCCGGCGCGAGACCAGGGGACGTTGTCGTTCTCTCGAAGCCATTAGGAACGGGTCTTACGTTGGCGGCCGGCTCAGAGGCTGAGAAGGCGGCAGCAATTACCGGCATGAAGACCGTCAATCGAAGGGCGTCGGAGTTGTTGGTGGCTGCAGGTAGCTCAGTTCACGCCGTTACTGACGTGACGGGCTATGGCCTTGCGGGGCATGGATGGGAAGTTGCGCAACGTTCTGAGGTTCGACTCATTGTCGACACAAGTTCACTCGAGATGTACCCGGGGGCACTTCGGATTGCCGAAGACGGTGGCCGCACGGGCGGTGACCCGCGCAACCGTGAGTACGTCGATGGTCACGTTGAGACAATGGCTGATGATGCTCGCGCAGCGATTTGCTACGACCCGCAAACCTCAGGCGGGCTGTTGGCTTCCGTTGAATCTGATCTGGCTGATGATCTTGTCGGTCAGGGGTTTTGGCGTGTCGGCGAAGTAGAGGCTGGTGCCGCAGGCATTGTGCTTGCATGAGTGACCGACGTTCTTCCGATGGACCGGGACTTCATCTTGAAACACCGTTCCTTAACGAGGGACTGGTTGTGGCAGGGGTTGATGAAGTTGGGAAGGGATCCTGGGCTGGGCCGTTAGTGATCGGTATTGCGGTGCTTGGTGCATCGGCGGCGTCTGGCAACTTGCCCGAAGGGATGCGTGATTCGAAAGCGCTCAGTGAGCGGACACGTGAACGGGTCTTCGATGGAATTGTCGAGGCCTGCGCACATTGGTCAACCGGGTGGGCATCTGCTCGTGAATGTGACGAACTTGGAATGTCGGAGGCGCAACGCTTGGCATGCAGGCGTGCATTCGATGCGTTGGGCATTGCTGCTGATGTCGCAATTGTCGATGGTCGCTGGGATTTCGTCTCGCCAGTCGTTGAAGAAGTGGTGATGCAGGTGAAAGCCGATCGTGAATGTGCAAGTGTCGCTGCTGCTTCGGTTCTCGCGAAAGTGACCCGTGATCGCCACATGCGTGAGCTTGCTGAACATCACTCGCATTGGGCGTTCGCGTCAAATAAGGGCTACCCATGTGCGCAACATCGGGCCGGGCTTCATGCATGGGGTCCATCTGTGGAGCACCGAACCTCGTGGGCATTCATGGAGAATCACATGCCGTGGGACGGCGCTCCTCGACGGCAGCGTCAAGGAGAACAGGGTTCACTGTTCTGATTTCAGCCAGCAGGGTGCGCATAGCGCATGCATTGATGTCAGTTGAGCGGAGTTTGAGAGCGTTGTTTGATGGCTATCGAACGAATGGCGATGCCGATAAAAAACATCACGATGTTGGTAAGCGCCATCGTTGCTGAAGCGGCACTGCGCTGGTGGTAGCTGATGATGAGACCAATGTAAGAACTCGCAACACCAATGAGAATTGCTGACAACATGATGCTGATCACTCGACGCGAAAAGAGTGAAGCGGTCGCCGGTGGCGCAATAAGAAATGCGAACACCAAGAGGCTGCCGACAGTTTCGAATGAGGCAACGACGACCACGGCAATGAGAGTGAGCAGGGCAAGGTGGACGAGCCGTGGATGAAATCCCGCAAGTGATGCTTGATCTGCATCGAACGTTCCAGTGAGCAGTGCTCGATGTAACACGGTGATCGTGATGATGGTGATCGCGGCGACAACTGCGAGCGATGCGACGTCGCTCTGGTTAACAGAGGTGATCGACCCAAACAAGAATCGGTTGAGGTCACCCGAGGCACCTGAGGACGACATGATGACGACGGCGAGGGACAAAAAGCCAACAAATAAAATTCCGATTGAGGCATCGTCGGGCAGTGGCGACGATGACTTGACCAAGTTGACTCCACCCACCATTGCAAGTGCAGCGATAAGTGCTCCAATCGATGTGTTTGCGCCGATGATCCAAGCAATTGCAATTCCGGGGAGCACGCCATGGGCAAGTGCATCCCCAAGAAATGAGAGGCCGCGCAGCACAATCCACGTGCCAACAGTCGCTGAACAGAGCACAACCAGACTTGCCGCCAGAACTGCATCACGCATGAAGGCGTGATCGACTAGCGGGCTGATCCACCACTCCCACGGACTGGTCAACCAGGTCATGAGTTTTCCATCTGTTTGTTCAACGCATCACTGATTGCTTGCGCATTGGTCAGCATGAGGTCGAGATATGAACGCCCGCTATCAACGCCCGAGGTAAGCGATGACGTCAGCAGTGGCACGATGTCGATGCCAAGACGGTCGGCAAGAGCGCGAGCATCGACATCTGTACTTTCGGCGTCGGTGAAGATCGTGGCTATTTCAAGTTCAACCAACATGTTGGAAAGTTTTGCGAGGTCGGCAGCATTGGCCTCAACCGAAGTATCTGATCCGGGTAGCACAGTTCCAATTACCGAAAGGCCATAACGTTCTGCAAAGTAACCGAGTGAGTCGTGGTTAGTGACGATGACGCGTTGCTTGTCGCTCAGTGATGACAGCATTTCATCGATATCTCGATCTGCGGTTTGCACGGATGTGACGTATTGCTCCGCACATGGCGTGATTGTCGAGCGGTCAAAACCCGCTGCTGTTGCGGCATCGACAATTGCTGGAATCGCTTCGATGACACGTGTTGGATCAAGCCAGATGTGGGCATCAAACTGCGAATCATGGTCGTGATCGCCAACTTCATCGGAATGATCATCTTCATGCTCGCCTGCACTGACGCCGCCAACAGATCCAATCGATATGAGATCGACGACGTCGGTCATCTCGACCACAGTCTTGCCATCTGATTCGGCCGCGCCCAACAGGTTGGAGAGGCCGCTTTCGAGGTTGAGGCCATTAGCGATGATCACCCTCGCCTCATCGATGTCAGCGCGTGTTGCAATTGAAGGCTCCCAGGTGTGCGGGTCACTTCCGATAGGCATGAGGGAGGGGACATACTCGCCACAGACAACAGACGAGGTGATATCCGCCCAGATGCTTGTTGTCGCAAGTAACTGGGCGGGTTGTGTGCTGTTTTCGGGCGTTGTTGAACCGGAGCAACCGGCTCCCCAAAGGCCGAACATTCCCACTGCGATGGCTACTGAGCCGAGCCGTGCACATTTAGGAATGAGAATCATTCCCAAAATGATATCATGAGGACAGTGAGGACAACACAAGCAGTTTCCCCGGTCGCTGGTGAAGCGGCATCGCCGATGAACCTCATACGGCTGCGTGATACGTGCATGCACTTTGGATCACGCGTTGCCCTTGCACCGACCGACCTCGTCTGCACACGATCAGAGTCAGTGGCAGTGATTGGAGCAAACGGCAGCGGCAAGAGCACCCTGCTCAATCTCATCGCCGGATTGATCAAGCCAACAGATGGCAAGGTTGAAGTTGATGGGGCAGTGGCGTTCGTTGGCCAACATCAACATCATCACCAATGGATGCCGCTCTCTGTCGAGGAGGTATTGCGAATGGGTCGCTATCGGTCTTGGATCGGTCGCATGGGTCGAGCCGATCGAATTGCCATCGACCGAGCCGCGGAGCAACTTGAGATTGCTGACCTGTTAAAGCGGTCGTTCGGTGTGCTGTCTGGCGGGCAGCGGCAGCGTGTACTTGTTGCGAAGGCAGTTGCGACCGAGTCAGATGTGCTGTTGCTCGATGAACCGATCACCGGACTCGACTTACCGAGTCAGCAGATCATTCTTGATGTCATCGAAGATCATTCGGCTCGAGGTGGCACTGCAGTCTTTACCACCCATCATCTAGGTGAAGCTCGACGAGCTGATCGTGTGCTGTTGCTTGCGGGATGTGTACTCGCCGACGGCTCCCCAGAGGAGGTACTCGTTCCCGAACTGCTTGCAGAAGCCTTCGGTGGACGAATGGTCGCTGGTGAAGCGGTTGTTGTCGACGAGCACCATCATCACGACCTCGAGCAGCACGCTGGTGCAACGGACCTTTCTGCGCACCTCGACTCGCATCATCACCATCATGAGCACGACCATGATCACCGCGGTTCGCGCGGAGACGGTCACGGAGAGTCATTGTGAGCGGCAACGGCAACGCTGTTCTTCATGAAGCAGTTCGGGACTTGTTATTGCGGGAGGGCAACCTCTACACCTCAAATTTGAGGGCGATGGTTGACACCCTTGCCGGTGATGGGCCGCTCACTCTTCCTGAACTCCTCGACCGGAGGGAGGAACTTGCGCAGAGTTCCGCCTACAGGGGTCTCGGAGTGCTCATTGACGCGGGAGCGGTTCGACGAATCGTCCATGACAGCGACCACGCCCGCTACGAACTAGATGAGCGTCTCACCGGCCACCACCATCACCACCTTGTCTGCACAGCATGTGGTGTGGTTGTTGATGTTGAACTGCCGATGGAGATAGAGCGTGTGCTCGACAAGTCACTCGATGCCATCGCCCAATCAGAGGGTTTCGTTCTGGATGGTCACGACCTTGATATCCGCGGTCGTTGCCTCCATTGTGCACACAAGGCGGCAGCCGGGGTGAATGAAAACTAGCGATGAGCGACTAGTGCGACGGCAACAGATGAGGAGCGTTCTTCGCTAAGTACTCCTCGACAACTTTCGCTGATGGATTAACAAATCCGGTGTCGCCAATGACAACCGTCGGGACGGTTTCGTTTCCGTTTGCGAACTGCCGAACGATGGCCGCAGCATTCGGATCTGACCAGATGTCATGATCGACGGTGGTGATCCCTCGCTTGTCGAGCCCGCGCCGCAACATTGTGCAGAACGGACAACCGGGTCGCCAGTAAAAGTGAATTACGTCAGACATTTGATTGGTTGTTGAACAAGTCTCGGAGCCGCTGAAGAGTGTTCACAATTGCTTGTCGATTTCTCGATGGATAATTCATCAATTCAAGAAACTTCGGAATTTTCGCCGTCGACCAATCGAAGGATTCGGTGACGAGAGTGCCATCGCCGTCGGGTTCAATTTGATAGCGCCAGCGGTGACCGCCGACGTGCGCCCATGCGATGAGTCTGTTCTGCTCGAACTCAACCACCGTGTTATTCATTCGGTAGGGGATAGGGCCAAGTTTCATGTTCATCCCGAACTTCGAACCCAACTCAACCGTCGTGCCGCTGCCGCGGCTTGATTGCACCATCCCTGAGCCGTCGAAACGATGATGCTGAGAAGGATCGCTCAAGAGCTCGAAGACGTCAGCTGGCGCCGCCGGAACGTGAATTGACTCAGAGACGCATTGCTCAACGGTTGACATTGTTGAGAAGGTACTTGCGCGATGAAAGTAGTGCCCACTCCTGTGAGTGATCAGTCTGACCTGGCGAAGCGTTCAACGTCATCTGGATGTCCCGCCACAACAATGTGGTCTTGGGGCCCGAGGATGGTGTCAGCCTCGGCATAGGTGAACTTGCCGCCATCGGGCTGGATGCACACCACAGTGACTTTGAACTCTCCTCGGATACCTGCCTCGCCGAGGGTCTTTCCTGCAACGTGCGTTGGCACCAGCATCTGACTAATGACGAACTCATTGTCGGGATCGATCGGGGTTCCAACCTCGTCTGCTGCATTGAGCCTGACAAATTCTTCGAGTTTGCCGGTGACAAGGTGAGCGACACGTTCACCCATCTCAGCCTCGGGGTACACCACATGGTGGGCGCCAACTTTCGACAAGATTCGCCCGTGATCTGAGGTAATCGCCTTTGCCCAGATGTTCTTGACTTCAAGTTCAACAAGTAGCGCTGTTGTGAGAACACTTGCTTCGATACCGCTACCGATACAGACGGCAACCGTGAGAGCCTCATGAACTCCGAGTGCTCTCAGTGCACGTTCACTTGTCGTGTCGGCCTCAGCGACTTCAGTGAGTTGTCCTTTGTGTTCATCAACTCGGCCCGCATCTTGGTCGATGCCGAGCACGGGATGCCCTAAGCGCATGAGTTCGTTTGCAAGGGCACTGCCGAAGCGGCCGAGACCAATTACAACGATCTCACCGGAGTGCTCGAAGCGGTTGCCGCGCATGCCATCGAGCATGCTCTGCATATTGCGTGTAATTCTCTCAGCCAATGATCGGTCTCTCCTCGGGATAACGATAGGGCAGGTCTCGATTTTTTAGTGCGATAGCGGTCACGAAGGTCATTGGACCAATTCGCCCAGCAAGCATGACGATGACGAGTAGTGCTCGCGAAATGCTGTTGAGTTCTCCGGTAAGCCCGGTTGATAATCCAACGGTACCGAAAGCTGATGTTGCTTCGAACAGTGCCGGAGTAAGCGTGACATCCATAGTTCCGACGAGAACGAGTGCGGTTCCGACGACCAGCCCAACCGAGAGCAACGCGATGGTGATCGCCTGGCGGACAACACCGCGACTGAGCCGCCTGCCGAAGACGTTCACGTCATTTCGCCCCCGAACCTCGGCCCAAATGACGAATGCGAGTACAGCGAATGTCGTGACCTTAATACCGCCACTTGTCGATGCTGGGCCAGCGCCGATGAACATCAGTGTGGTGACAAACAACAGTGTTGGCTCCTGAAGACCGCCGATATCGATGGTGTTGAAGCCAGCAGTGCGAGGGGTGGTGCCCTGGAACCATGAGGCGAGAATTCGTTCACCGACATCGAGGGAGCCGAGGGTTAACGGGTTTCTCCATTCGAGGACTGCGAATGTGAGCGGTCCGATGACAACCAACGCGATGGTTGCTGTCACGGTGATCTTTGCGTGCAGGCTCCATCGCTTTGGATCGATACGTGCCAGGCCGCGCCGATTCGAACGCTGTCCGACAGGGCCTGTGCCTCGGACTTGCCGTAGCACTTCGATGATGATGGGAAATCCGAAGCCACCGAGGATGAATGCCAGCGACAGCGGTATCAACAAGTAGGGGTCGCCGTGGAATTGTTCGAGTGAGTCTGAGTACAGCGAGATACCTGCGTTATTGAATGCTGATATTGAGTGGAACAAGCCGGAGTACAGCGATCGGGTAACACTCTCGTAGCCCCCAAGCCATAGTCGCAAAAAAAGAATGAACCCAAGGGTGAGCTCAACGAGAAGGGTGATCTCTGCAACTCGCCGCAGAATGCCGCGTAGATCGACCTCGGCGAGCACACCGTTATCGAGGGTTCCAAATTCAGCGGCTGCGAGTTTGCGCTGGCTGAGCCCCATTCGGTGTGAGGCGACGACGCTCAGAATTGCCCCAAGCGCCATAATCCCGAATCCGCCAACCTGAATCAGCAGCAAAATGATGAGTTCGCCAAATGCGCTAAATCCAGAGATATCGAGAGTGGCGAGGCCGGTCACGGTTGTTGCTGACGTCGATGTGAACAACGAATCAAGAATCGGAGGCTGTGGACCGTCGAACGCGGCAGGGATACGTAACAGGATGGTGCCAATCACGATGAGTGACGCGAACGCAGTGAGCACGAGCCGAGCAGGGTTCTCGGTGGCGCGTAGAAGTCGCCATTTGGGCACAGGGTCACGTTATCCCCGATTGGGTGTCGCTGAGGTGCCTTCGATGTCCACCGGGAGAGGTTTATCCGATGGGCAAGGTTGCGGAGCCTTCACTGCGATAGTTTGAGAACCGTATGGGACAACTTGTAGGCGTCACAGAAAAGGCAACGAATCAGCCGGGAACATTACGGTTTGAACTCAATCGAACATTGTCGGGACAGGGCCATGAACGATTCAGCACGGCACAAGAAGCGCGTGGTGACCGTCCAAGTGCGGTGTTGGCCCGTCGGTTGATCGACCATGGTGGTGTCGACACCGTTCACGTCTTTTCAAACATCGTGACCGTCGAGCTTGCACGAGGAAGTACTGGCGAAGGCCTCGCTGACATCGTCTCTAATCTGTACCAATACTGGTTGCCCGGTGTTGAACCCCCTTCATTCGAAGACCTTCAGCCTGAAGAGGCGGCGGCTCCAGCTGCAACAGGAGATGGTGGGGAAGAACTTTCCGCAGCTGCGCAACGCGTGCCCGCTCACCTCCTTGAGCGAAGCAAAGCAGCAAAAGAGCGATGGGCAGCAAAAAACGGCTGACCTCAAAGCCCTGCACAGTCACGCAGGGTCCCTAAAACATTTCTAACGTCATCTTCGTGGGGAAAGATGTCACGTTACATGAGGCGGCTGAGCGCCTCGGCGTGCACTACATGACGGCGTATCGATACGTGCGTCAAGGCCAATTGCCTGCTTTGCGAACTTCTGCGGGGTGGCGTGTGGCGCTCAAAGATGTTGACCAATTTTCTCGTCGTGAAGAGACAACGAACGGCAACTCGACAAGAACTCGTTCACGGCGACAGGCTCCTTGGTCTTCTCGACTCGAAGCGCGCCTCATTGCGGGCGACGTTGAAGGAGCGTGGGGCGTCATCGAGTCGGCGATGGCCGCAGGTTCAACGGTTGACCGTGTGTATACCGAGTACATCGCCGGCGCGATGGAATCAATTGGGGCCCGATGGGCGGCTGGTGAGCTCGAGGTAGCTGACGAACATCGTGCAACTGTTGTCGTCCAGCGTCTTCTGGGGCGATTAGGACCGCAACTGAACCGCCGTGGACGTTCCCGCGGAACAGTGGTAGTGGGTTCGCCATCTGGAGAGCAGCACTCAATTCCGAGCGCAGTTCTCTCCGACCTTGTTCGTGCTGACGGGTGGTCCGTCATCGATTTGGGTGCTGACTGCCCCGCCGGGTCATTCATCCAAGTTGTCAAAGAGTCAGATGCGGTTGCGGTTCTGTTGTCGATTTCACATGAGGATTCGATGCCGGCTGCGGTGGCCGTCACAGCAGAACTGGGCAAGGTTCTTCCTGAGGTACTTGTGGTGACGGGGGGTCGAGCGGTGATGAACTCGACTCAGGCTGATATTGGTGATGGTGTGGTGTTGGGTCAGGACATCAAACAAGTGCTCGACATGGTTCGTCAACATGCGATTCGCAGGCGAACTGCCTGACGTCTTCTAACTCTCGTTACGTAAGTTCCAAACGGCACCGTCTGCGGTGTCCTTGACTTCGATTTCTGCTGCGTCAAGGCGGTCACGAATGAGATCCGAAAGATCAAATCTCTTTTCGCCTTTTGCTAGTGCTCGAATCTCGAGCAGAGCCTCAACCAGCGGCGCACGAACCAGAGTTGGGTCACCAAGACCCTTTTCTGCTGCATCACCAAGGCGAGTAATCATCGATCGAAGAGTTGAGCGCGCCCGGTCAGCCTCGTCACTTTGCAACGTGTCAGCTGACCATGCGGTAATTGCTTCTTCAAGCGCGAGCACCGCTCCAAGTGCTTGATCGGCATTTGCGTTGGCCATTGCCTCGTCGAAGTCTCGAATGCAGCGGTCAGTCGTGGCCCCTAAGGAGGTGTCGGCGGGTGGATCCTCCGACGTTGTGGCTGTCGATGCTGCTGCAGCAGCGGTAGTTCCTTTGGCTGACGATGTTGGATCGCTTCCAGGGTTCGCAAGGAAGGCAAGGTCGATGGTGGTTCCAGAATTGAATGTTCGCGACTCGCCGTTCATGCGGACCGTGAGCATGCCATTTCCCACCACTTCAGCGGAACCCTCATCGAGATTCAAGATGACTCCGGTGTGCTCGTCAATTCCGAGGACGTAGTGATCGGTTGGGAGCTCTTGTTCCATCTGCCTGAGTCGACGTTCACCGAGGTAACAGAACCTTGTGTCGTGATGTCCACCTTCGGCGTTGTCGTAATGGGGGATAACCACAGCATTAATGCCAATGTCGCCGAGCACGTTCAGGCCATCAAGCCAGTACGGGTCATGACCGCATTTATAAATCTCGTAGACAGGAACAGTTTTGGCACCGATGGTGAGCGCTGCTGCAGAAGCAAAGACAACGATCCCGCCATGTTCAAGTTTGTTGGAAATAATTGTGGGCACGTCGGTCTGTGCCCATTCACGGAGGGCATAGGTCGGTGAACCTGGGCCGGCGAAGAGGTAGTCGCTGGTTCGCAGGAGTTCTAGCCCTCGTTCGCGTGTCACAGGATCTGCCATGCGGAGAGAGGTCAAGCCGCTCACTCGAAGATTGACATCGACAGATTCGGAGAAGTAGTTGACTGCCCGCTCAGCTAGTTCTGAGGCATTTTCTTGAAAGCCGTACGGAGTGTCAAGTAAGGCGGCATTCACCATTGAACGAACGGTTGCGGGGCCGTTGGCGAGTGATCCTGCAAGTCGACGGTGAGTGCTGACCATGGTTGGAGCGGTTTCCCCAGAGCCCATCAATGTGAGGATGCGAGGTGGCTGATAGGGGTTGGTACTCACTCTTACAGTTTGCCCGGAAGGCACGCTTTGAGGGAAGCCGACTTCAAAAGTCGATGTATCCGCCGACAAATCATAATCGAACACCTGTTCGATACAGTGGACATTGATGTCCATTGCTCTTGAGTCGACTCATCTCCGTTCTGCTTCGTCGTTGACGAAATCTGACAGTGCCTTACCGCTGTCAGAGATGTATGCAGAGCTGCTGCCTGCCGGGCTTTTACGCGGGCAAGTGGTGACCTGTCGTGGACCGGCTGCGTATTCAATTGCGCTTGGTTTGGTTGCGAGAGCGGTTGCGGTTGGTTCATGGCTTGCAATGGTTGATCTCGACCAGGTCTCGCCTGAGGCACTTGTCGAATTTGATATCCCCTTACATCGAGTGGTCGGTGTGTCAGCTGGTGATGATCTCGCGAACGTGCTGTCAGCCGTATTCGACGGATTCGACGCCGTCATGATGCCTGCTTCTCGTTATCGCGGAGCCTTGGCTCGTCGGATTGCGCAACGTATTCGAGCAAAAGGTGTCACTCTCGTCGTTATTGATGACACCAATGAGATGCGAGCGCACGACACGACATCTCTTGGCGACATTGAACTTGCCGGCACCGACATTCGTTGGGAAGGAATTGGTTGGGGTTCAGGCCGACTTCTTGCTCGATATCTCACTGTCACATCAACGGGTCGGCGTTCTCCTCGGCCGTTGCAATCAGCGATGCGGTTGCCACCCCAAGATGATGTGTATGGGGGGTGGTCTCACGATGATGAAACAGATGGGGCGGTCGACGAACTGATCGACGTAGCTATCGATAGTGAGGAACTGCGATGGCGGCTTCGGGTGGTGTGAGTTCATCGGTGCCGCGGGTGCTGACCTTGTGGTGTCCGGAGTGGCCAGTACATGTAGTTCCACCAGTGCAAGAGCCACTCATTGTTCTCGACCAACATCGAGTGATCGCTGCCTGCCCCAGCGCCCGCGACGCTGGGGTTCGTACTGGAGACCGCCGCCGAACAGCATTGCGTGCCTGCCCAAACGCAACGGTTGTTTCACGCGATTACTCAGCTGAAGTACAGGCATTTGAGCGGGTGGTGTCGGCGGTGGCTGAGATCATTCCTCTTGTCGAGTTATTGGAACCCGGCAGTTTGTGTCTGGATATGCGTGGGCCAACCCGGTATTTCGGGGGTGAACATTCTGTTGTCGACCATGTGCGGTCGGTTATCGAGAACCAATTAGCAGCAGAAGTTCCCATTGGTATTGGAGTTGCAGATGGCCGGGCTGCATCGGCGATAGCTGCTCGCCGTTCGGGGGCGGTTCACCGGCCTGTGATTGTTGAGCCGGGACGAACCGCTGCAGCATTCACCACGATGAGTTTGCGTTGGCTGCATGCCATTGGTGAAATGTCAATCGAGCTCGTTGAACTTCTTGATCGACTTGGCATCCGAGCAGTTGGTGATCTCGCTGCTCTTGATGAACGAGATGTACTTACTCGTTTTGGTCTGCCAGGGGTGCGGGCGTATCGAGTTGCGACAGGTGCTGATGAACGTCCGCTCTCATCTGTGGCTCCATCGCAACTGCCAGAACGCGAACGTCGTTTTGAAGAACCAGTTCTTTCGGTCACCCCGGTGGTGTTTACCGCTCGCGAACTTGCATCAGAGCTTGTTCAAGAACTGGCGATCGAAGGTCTCGTATCTACTCGCATCACAGTGGCTGCCGAAACCGAACATTCTGAGCGCACTGAGCGGCACTGGTATCGATCAGAAGGGTTCACGGCCGCTGCAATTGTCGATCGTGTGCGATGGCAGCTTGATGCATGGATTAACGAATCATCTGCAGTGAGCGCAGGAGTAATTGTTCTTCGGATTTCGGTCACTGCAGTTCGCCCTGATGATGGCGTGCAACAGGGGTTCTGGGGTGGAGCAAGTGAAGCCGATGGCCGTGCAGCTCGGGCGGTTGCTCGGTTGGTGACGTTGTGTGGTTCAGAAGGCGTTCGAGTTCCAATGCCCATTGGTGGTCGCCTGCCAGAAGATCGTTATGGGTGGGTGTCGACCACGGTTGTCGATACCGATCATCACGTCGATGCACTTGCCCCGTGGCCTGGGTCGGTTGTTCGCCCAGCACCGGTCATCGTGCCACCAGATGAAATCACGGTCGAAGTATTGAATGATCGGGGTGAGTCAGTTGGTGTGAGCGGACGAGGTGAAATGACGTCAGATCCGGTTTGTGTTGTGATTGGAGGTCGGTCTTGTCGTGTGGTGGCATGGGCCGGTCCGTGGCCACTTATTGAGAGATGGTGGGATGACCGCCGCCGTCGCCGGCTCGCACGACTTCAAGTCGTGCTCGAAGATGGCAGCGCACATTTGCTTGCTGTCGAGCGTCAACAGTGGCACCTCATGGGTACGCACAGTTAATGAGCGGTACGGTACCTGAGATGTCAGAAGCGCTCATCGATCAAGTGCTCGCAGTAGTGAATGTGCATCCGGTTGCGGATGCTGATGAAGAACGATCAGTTGCAACATTGATCGCAGAGGTCGACCGTATTCGGCGTGCTGGCGGCAACCCCTTTGATGAGCGGAGTGATCTGGTTCATATCACTGGTTCAGCGATTGTGATCGGGCCTCGTGGAACAGTGTTGCTCGAACATAAACGTCTTGGCATGTGGCTTCAGCCAGGTGGCCATGTTGACCCAGGTGAGTCTCCGTGGGATGCGGCACTTCGTGAGGCTCGTGAAGAAACCGGCCTTGATGTGCGTTTTACGAATGATCCGCCTCGACTTGTTCATGTTGATGCCCATCAAGGGGGGAGGGGACACACTCACCTTGACCTCCGATATTTGCTCGATGGGGGAGACGCCGATCCTGCTCCGCCACCTGATGAAAGTCAACGTGTCGAATGGTTCGGTTGGGCTGCGGCGGTGAAGCGCGCTGGTGATGAACGGCTCGCTGCACTACTTGCCCGCTTAGGACAAGAGTTCTCCAGCGAGGCCTGATACGCCATTTGCAAGTATCGAACATATGTTCGATACTTGGTGTTGTGGGATTCACGAACCCTCAGTGGACATGGAATGAACTTGAAGCCCGATTATCGGGTCGAATGTCGCAGCGAGGTCGTGATGGGCGCGCCCCTAGCAGCCCTGCATGGAACGCCGGTGGTGATGCTCCAGCCTGGAGTCGACAACGTCAACCGTTTGAACCACCAGTTGATCAGGCATCACCAAGAGGGATTCGAATTCCCTATGCCGAGTTACATGCCCGATCTCACTTTTCATTCCTAGAAGGTGCGAGTCACCCCGAAGCACTTGCTGTTGAAGCTGCTCGGCTTGGTCTTGATGCTCTCGCTTTGTGCGACCGAGACGGGTTGTACGGCATCATTCGGTTCGCTGAGGCGGCACGGTCATTGCACCTTCCAACGGTTATTGGCACAGAACTCACATTGTCGAACGGCACAAATCGCGAACATGGGAATCGCATTGTCGTTCTCGCTGATGGACCATCGGGGTATGGCGGTCTTTCGCGTGCGCTTTCTCTTGGCCTTCTCGCCGGCTCGAAAGGGGCTCCTCGTCATGATCTCAATGTCGTCGCAGAGCAGGTCAAAGGGATGTCGTGGGTACTGACTGGAGATCACACTGGCGTTGTTCCGGCAGCCTTGTGCACGCAGGGGCCGCGAGCAGCTCGTCGTGAACTTGATCGTCTGATTGATCTATTTGGCCGTGATCGTGTTGTGGTCGAACTCTGGGATCACGGTGACCCTCTTGATCATCATCGCAATGATGCGATGGTTGAGATTGCTCACCGTTCGGGGGTTGAGTGTGTTGCTGCAAATGCGGTGACTCATGCAACGACTGCTGATGCTGATCTGGCGATGGCGGTAGCGGCTATCGGTAAGCGCTCAGGGCTGCATGGTGTTGAAGAGCAATTGTTCGCTCATGGTGCTGCATATTTGCGATCTGGTGTTGAACAGGCTCGGCGGTTTCAGCGTTATCCAGGGGTTGTGGAACGCACCGTCGATATTGCTTTGTCAGCAGCGTTTGATGTGTCACTTGTTGCGCCGTCGTTACCCCCATACCCGTGTCCTGATGGGCTAGATGAAATGGGACTACTACGTCGTGCCGCATATGAGGGTGCGTGTTATCGCTATGGCGAACGACCGCCGGCGATGGAAGATATGACATTGCGATCGCGAGCCTGGCAGACAATTGACCGCGAACTTGCTCTCATTGAACAACTGGGATTTGCTGGCTACTTCCTTGTTGTGTGGGACATCGTGAAGTTTTGTCGTGAACATGACATCTACTGTCAGGGTCGTGGGAGCGCAGCAAACTCAGCGGTGTGTTATGCCCTTGGTATCACTGCTGCCGATGCGGTTTCCCTGGGTCTGTTATTTGAACGGTTTCTCTCACCCCATCGTGACGGACCCCCCGACATTGATCTTGATATCGAGTCGGGTCGACGAGAAGAAGTCATCCAGTACGTCTATGCGCGTTATGGACGTCACCACACAGCACAGGTAGCGAATGTCATTACCTACCGGTCTCGGTCGGCTGTGCGCGATGCCGCCCGAGCTCTTGGGCACGACCCTGGTCGCCAAGATGCTTGGTCGCGTCGAGTTGACGGGTGGGGCCGTGTGCTGAAAACAGCTGGCCAGGGCGAATCTGGCATTCCTGATGACGTGCTGCAACTAGCACACCGGCTTGAAGATGCTCCACGACACCTTGGGGTTCATTCAGGCGGAATGGTGATTTGTGACCGACCGGTTATTGAGGTGTGTCCTGTCGAGTGGGCGAGGGCAGAGGGAAGGTCGGTGTTGCAGTGGGATAAGGATGACTGTGCAGCTGCCGGCCTAGTGAAGTTTGACTTGCTAGGGCTAGGGATGTTGTCGGCATTACATCTTGCTGTTGATCTGATCGCTGAGCACTGCGGATACACCGTCGACCTTGCAACGATCCCGCAAGAAGATGAGGTGTATGCGATGTTGTGTCGCGCTGACACGGTGGGGGTGTTTCAGGTTGAGTCTCGAGCTCAGATGGCGACATTGCCTCGCTTGAAACCTCGACGCTTTTATGACCTCGTTGTTGAAGTTGCGTTGATTCGTCCGGGTCCTATTCAAGGTGGGTCAGTTCATCCATATATTCGGCGTCGAAATGGTCTTGAGCCGGTGACCTATTTGCATCCGCTATTAGAGAACTCGTTAGGAAAGACGCTTGGGGTTCCGCTCTTTCAAGAGCAACTCATGCAGATGGCAATTGATGTTGCCGGGTTCAGTGCGGCTGAGGCTGATGAGCTTCGACAAGCAATGGGATCAAAGCGTTCAGCGGCACGAATGGAGCGCTTGCGCGAGCGGTTTTACCGGGGCATGGCTGAGCGCGGCATTACTGGTGATGTTGCTGATGAGATCTATACAAAGATGAAAGCGTTCGCGAATTACGGATTTCCCGAGTCGCACTCGGTGTCGTTTGCATATCTGGTCTACGCCTCAGCGTGGATCAAATATCACGAACCTGCGGCGTTCTGCGCAGCATTGTTGAACGCCCAGCCGATGGGGTTCTGGTCACCCCATACCCTCATCCGTGATGCGCGTCGTCATGGTGTGGTGGTGAGAGGGGTTGACCTCGGAGTCTCGGCTGAAGGAGCCACGCTTGAAGACGGTGGGAGCATCATCCGGCTCGGGCTTACATCTGTGCGAGGACTTGGCAGAGATCTTGCTGGGCAGATTGTTGAGCAACGACAACGAAAGATGTTCGAGTCGCTAGAAGACCTTGTTCGACGAGTTCCCAACATCACAGTTGCGCATCTTGAGGCATTAGCAACTGCTGGGGCATTTGAAGAGTCACTGGGGCTCAACCGACGTGAAGCTCTTTGGCTTGCTGGATCAGCTGCTCAAGCCCGGTCGGGCACTATTCCTGGGATAGCGGCACAGGTCACTGCTCCTCGTTTGCCAGGAATGACTCCTGTCGAAGAAGCAGTCGCTGATCTGTGGTCAACTGGCATTTCGGCTGACGGACATCCGACAGCGTTTTTGCGCACAGAACTCTCTGCTCTTGGGGTAGTGACATCTGAGGATCTACAGACCCATGAAACCGATCGAACAGTGGTTGTTGCAGGGGTGGTCACCCATCGCCAGCGTCCAATGACTGCTCGCGGTACAACATTCATCAATCTTGAAGATGAAACAGGGCTCATCAACGTGATTGTGTCGGCAGGATGCTGGAAACGTTTTCGTACCGAATCTCAAGCGCCTGCGTTGGTGGTACGTGGGCGCTTGGAGCGCTCGGAGGGTGTTGTCAACATCATTGCTGAGCATCTGCAGCCACTTGCTGCTCCTGGTCGGTCTACCAGCCGAAATTTTCGCTGAGGATGTCATGACCTGACTGACCGTTAGCCTGATCGCATGGCTCGTGTTGTCGACCTTCCAACTGCATCGCTGTCGGTTGTGATGCCTTGTTATAACGAGGTTGCAACGATTGAAACCTGCCTCGCCGCAGTGTTGGAGCAGGACCTGGTCGGGGAGGTCATCATCGTCGACGATGGCTCGACTGATGGCACCCGTGAGATCCTTGCTGGTTTGAATGATGAGCGGGTTCGAGTGCTGTTACAGCCCCACAACCAAGGAAAGGGAGCAGCCCTGCGTACGGGGTTTGCCGCAGTGACCTTGCCATACGTGATTGTTCAAGATGCTGACCTTGAGTACGACCCGAGCGAATTTCCAAAAATAGTTGGCCCGCTCGTTGCTGGCGATGCTGACGTCGTGTACGGCAGTCGATTTGCTGGCGGAGAGGCGCACCGAGTGCTCTTTTTCTGGCATTCCATGGGGAACAAGTTGCTCACTCTGGTGTCAAACATGTTCACCGATCTCAACTTGACCGATATGGAAACCTGCTACAAAGCATTCCGTCGTGAAGTCATTCAGTCGATTGAGATTGAAGAGGATCGCTTTGGGTTTGAGCCTGAAGTCACTGCGAAGGTTGCTGCCGCAAATTGGCGGGTGTTTGAAGTTGGTATTTCCTACAACGGTCGAACATATGACGAGGGCAAAAAGATCGGCTGGCGCGATGGTGTTCGAGCAGTTTGGTGCATCGTTCGCTACTCCCCAGTTAATGCGCGGTGGGGAGGAAAGCGGTGACGGCCTCGGGCGAGTCACCAGATGATGGCCTCGAGGAGCGCATGGATGCTGTGCTCGATTCGATGGAGTCAGCCGTCAATTACAACGACTGGGTGGTCTCGCTGTTTGCGCCCTACCTGCTGGGACCAATCTGTGAAGTGGGCGCTGGTACAGGAACGATTACCGAGCGAATTGCAACAAGCGGAGACGTTATTGCGCTTGAGCCATCCTCAATTGGTGTGAGGAAACTTCACGAACGGTTTGAGGGAGTTAACGGAATCACTGTGGTGCAAGGAACAGCGACAGATCTGGATCCAGCAAGTGTGAATTCGGTCGTCCTTTCTAACGTACTCGAACACATCGAAGATGATGAAGGGACATTGAAATCGATCTTTGATGCGCTATCGCCAGGCGGGCACCTTATGGTGTTTTGTCCAGCGTTTATGTTTCTCTACACCGACTTTGATAGGTCGATCGGGCATATCCGTCGGTATCGATTAGGCGAACTTGAAGCGAAGGTGCGAGCGGCTGGTTTTGAAATTTGCGAGCGTCGTTACGTGAATCCTCTTGGAGCAATCGCTTGGTTCATAGTCGGGAAAGTGCTGAGGCGTCCACAAACCGAGAGCGGACTCGTCCGTATTTGGGATCGATTAGTTGTTCCGGTGACGCGAGTCGTGGAACGTCGAATTCGGTTCCCATTCGGGCAGTCGGTTCTTGTCGTAGGACAAAAACGCGTGAATTCATAATGATGTCTCGCTCGGGTCGAGGTCGCGAAACCGAACTCGTTCAGCGATCATTTGGCGCCCACCACCGGTGTGGGCTGAGCACGTTGGTGCCGCCGTTACGGTGACAAAAGTGGTTACCGATGACTGGCATGTAGGGCAGGTCCAGCGAAAGGGTGGTCGCTGGCCAATGCCCTTTACGGATGTCCGATGTTGACGTTTGGTGGAACGTGTTGGGGTTGTCATGGCGACATATCTCAAACACATCGAAATGGCATTTGCAAGGCTGATTCACGTGCAACCAGACCCACCCCGTAGGGGTGAAAATTTCAGAAATTATTCGTTTGGGGTGTCGCGCAGCCCGTCATTGAAGATCTTGAACATGTCATAGACCTCTTTGCACTGTTGACAGACGGGCAACTGTTTTGGGTCGCGAGAAGGAACCCATACGAACCCACAAAGGGCTTCGAGAGGAGTGCCTTCGATTCGTGCCTGCAAGACTTTTGCGGCCGCAGATTCACCTGGCTCAACTTTGACGATGTGGGCACTTGTTGGCTCATCGGTTTCTGGCGTGATGTCGGTTTCGGGGACGGTGGTTGCAGGCAGTGTTTCGAGATTTGTCATCGTTACGTCACCCCAGTAGTTCTTCGCAGATACCAATCCAGAAATCGGTGGCAAGACCGAGACTCTCGACATCGATACGTTCGTTATGACCGTGGAAGCGGTTGCCAAATGTCGCCATGTCCATTGACGGAGAGAACAGCCCTGCTCCGTATCCAACGCGGCCTCGCTGGCGATAAAACCGTGCGTCGGTGCCTCCAACCACAAGTCCAGGGAGCAACTCTGCGCCTGGATACGCGATCTGTGTTTGATGTGTGATCACGTCCCACAATGCAGTGTCGATTGGAGATTGGGTTCCCTCAGCCTGCTGTTCGGCATCACAGATCTCGACATGCGGAGCAAGGTCGCCGAGGGCCTCGGTGATCATGGCGAGCACATCCTCTTCGGTGGTTCCGGGAAGTGTCCGGATATCGACGACAAGGTCAACAACGTCAGGGATGACATTTGTCTTCTGTGACTCGACCGGGTGGATGACATTTGGTGAAATCGTCGTGTGGGTCAGCGCATGGCAGGCTCTCGCAGCGCTGACTGGCATTGCTGAAAGTGCATCCCAGACTTTGCTTGGGTCAAGTAGCACAGCTTTCTGCTCGTCAGAAATGTGCATTGCCCCAACCTGGCCCCGCCAAATATCGGTGATCTGAGTTGCCGGTCGGAACGATGCCAGCCGGCGAACAGCTTCAGCTGCTTTCACGAGAGCGTTATCGCTGCCCCAAGGCATCGATCCGTGGCCTGGTGTGCCCCTGACGCGGAGCTTTCGCCAAGCGATGCCTTTCTCGCCAACATTGATGGTGACTTTTCGATGACCTTCATGGTCGACAGTCGACCATCCTCCAAGTTCGGTGAGCACATAATCGGCATCGATGACATCAGCGTGATGCTCAAACATCCATTCGGCTCCCCATGTGCCACCAGCTTCTTCG
>Ga0181557_1000839_pt1 | contig 36687 bp, 34 predicted proteins | sample 011ome_23_FD_148632 | JGI IMG/M metagenome (GOLD analysis project Ga0181557, IMG submission 148632) | Coastal salt marsh microbial communities from the Groves Creek Marsh, Skidaway Island, Georgia - 011506CT metaG (spades assembly) | ecosystem: Environmental > Aquatic > Marine > Intertidal zone...
TTGTCCGAAAATGCGCCGTCAATGTATATGGCGTTATTGATCCGTGCGGGCTGAAATACCACCGGGACGCAGCATGACGCACGGATGGCGTCAGTGAGTCTGATATGCGGATGGGTGTCTGGCGAAAAATAGGCGGGACGTAAATCCGAGTCGGTCGCGACAACTGTCATGGACACCCCGGTAATTTCCTTGAATTCTTGGAGGGACACGGTGGTGGATATATTCTTTCCGCCGAGGAGAGGAGCGAGCACCTGGTTGATGACCTCAGTATCGAGAATTCCGCAACTGCTCACGGCGTTGATCATGGTCTCAATGTCTACATGAAACAATTTCTCCCACGGGCGTTTTACAATATAGTCGTTAACGATATCCCAGTCATATTTAAGAGCAACAATGGTTCCGAGGATGGCACCTACTGATGTTCCATATATGTGGGTTAGGTTTTCGGGGGTATATGTCTGCATCGCATGAAGTTGGCGTGCGGCACCGTACAGGGCGATGCCCATGTAACCGCCTCCAGACAAAACAAGTCTTCGAACTGTCATGGTATATTGAGTTGTATTTCTCTATTTTTTTTAGACCATCAGAGTATGTCTTCATTTATTTTTCCCGACGAATCTGGCGATCATAATGAGATCGATATTGACGAACTCTATGAGGCGAACCACAAGAAGGACCTCAAACAGCTCTCGATATTTAATAAAATTCTGAACCGCGTGCATACACGTATTAAGATGACAAACCGGCAGCGACCCACCCAAAAATATATATGGTTCGTTGTTCCTCAGTATATTTTTGGCGAGCCGCTATACGACAAGAGCGAGTGTATCGGGTATATGGTGATGAAGCTCAATGAAAATGGTTTCCATGTTCGGTATACCCATCCAAGCACCCTTTTTGTTTCCTGGAGCAAGTGGATCCCCGATTACGTACGTCAGGAGGTAAAGGCGCGGACGGGTCAAGTAATCACGGCACAAGGGGAAATCGTCGCGCCCGAACCAGAGCCGGAACCCGAAGTGGAAGAGGAGCCTGAAAACCCGCGACAGGGTAAGTCGTACCGGTCTACGTCCAAATACAAGCCTACTGGCAGTTTAGTCTATGACGAGGAAGCTATGGAGAAGCTTGAAAAGTCGGTCCGATTCGATCTGTGATCCAAAATTGAAGCAGCTGTCTTGTAAAAGGATAGACATCATGAATAGCACTGCGTTTGAGACACGTAAACGTAGTGTACATAAAAATATGGAGACCTCCGCGCAGTCACACGTGAAAACGCAGGCGTGCATCACCGACATGTTCCAATTAAAACCTCATAATAAGACGAAAAAGGTCAAACGTGAGTACAGCGAGGCGACAAAGTCCAAGATGTGGGAGATGTTTGATCGTGAGACGAAGACGACCGATGTGCGCGATACCCAAGAGATTGGTATGTGTAATGCATGTAAATTTCCACTCATGATTATGGATCAGGGACTGCCTACGTGCACCAACGTGGCGTGTGGTATCGTCTATCGCAATGCGATTGATTTCTCACCCGAATGGTCCTTTTATGGAGACGAAAAGCATGGCAAGGACCCCACGCGTTGCGGAACGCCAATCAACCCACTTCTGGTAGAATCGTCGTATGGGTGCAAGGTTCTGACCAATGCAAAGTCGAGCTTTGAAATGCGCAAGATCAAGAAGTGGACCGAGTGGCAGGCTATGCCCCACCGCGAGAAGGCACTTAATGACGAGTTCCAGTTCATCACCACGATGGCGCATAACTCTGGGATTCCCAAGATCTTCATTGACTGTGCGATGGAAATCTACAAGGACATCTCCGAGCAAAAGATGTACCGGGGGCTCAATCGCGACGGTATCCGCGCGGCTTCCATCTATATCTCGTGCCGACTTAACGGATGCCCGCGCAATGCGCACGAGATTGCCGAAATATTCCACCTGGACAACGCGAGCGCCACCAATGGCTGCTCAATAGCGGTAAACATTCTCCACAATATCGAGCGCGGACTCGATCCGTCCATGCAGACAAAGCTTACGGATATAAAGCCCATTTCCTTCATTGAACGATTTGCATGTAAGCTGGAGTTCCCCGAGGAGCGCGTGATGTTGGCAAAGTTTATCGCCAGCAAAGTTGAGAAGATGGGCGTCATTGAAGACAACATACCCCATGCGGTGGCCTCGGGGATCCTGTACTTTGTCGCGCGGATTTACAACATCAATGTTACGAAGAAGGACATGAAAACGGTATGTGGAGTGAGCGAGGTCACCATCAACAAGTGTTATAAAAAGCTCGTTGAGAATAAGGAACGCGTGGTTCCCATGTGTATACTTAATACAACGACGGGTACATTGTAATAGCGTTTATATGCTTATTTTTGATATTTTGTAGGTAATACCAATGGACGTCTCGTTTTCCCATATTCCTGAGATCTTAATGGCGAACCGCGTACTGTGTGTGATGGAGCTATTGGAGTTGACCTTCACACAACCACTACGAAGTTGTTCGTGTAGTTTTAGAACCTTTTGTTTTTTGTTGTTATAGGTGCGGAGGACGGATTCTTCTATCTGCGAGAGGTGGATGATAATGTTGCGGTTCAGGTGGAAGCTTGGTCGAAATTTGATAAAGGTCTTATTGTAACTATTACTATAGCTTTCGTCGAACATGACGGGAAATAAAAAGTGCAGACCGTTCATGGTGAAGAGTGGGTCTGAATATAGAATTTTTGTAAATACACCATTTGTAATGGTGTTCTCTTTTGTATCCATAAAATTAATATACGTGTCATTGAATGTATCCATATATAGTGCAATAAACATGATTACACTATACAACTGCATGTATCTATTAGGTTTATTTGATTATTTTTAGATTATTGCCGCAGCGTTTTAACGTATTCATCGACTTGGAGAAATTACCCAAATCATTTCGATACCGTTCGGACCCCTTTTGGTAGGTACATGAATCTTCGCCGAGGGAACCACTACTGGAACCGCCAGACTTAATGTTTTTATTTTCTCTGGCTACTTCGGCATTCGCTGCACGTTTGTCGTCGTCCGTCCAGTTCCAGTAATCGCGGTCCCAGCTGTATCGTGCGGCTTTTCGTCTACATAAGTTCATTGTATTTTTCTCGTAGTTAGTCTCGGGTTTTTCGACCTTGTTCATCATGCAGAAGTTTTTGTACGAGTACTCCTCGGTCAAATTTACTCGTTTGTCAAGTTGGTTAATGGTTCCTTCGACGGATTTGCGCATTGCGCGAACCTCGTCTAATACTGCGCTGCTGCCAACCGAATTATTATATTGCGGATTTCTTGAACGAGCACCTTCCTGGATCGGAAAAATGCAGCTGCTTAATATCCATATCAATGCGGTGGTGAAAACGATGGTTAATAAGAAAAAGGGTGTCATGTAAAGTATATACTACAGTCACACTAAATTTCGGCTATGCCCGTAGTCTGGATAATCAATACAGACACATATATTATTGCTCCTATTAGCATAAACGCGAACCATATCGTGCATGCATTTTCTGACGGACCATTGTCGTCATGAATATGTACGGAGTCGGTATCTTGTACGGGCGTCACGCGTCGTTCGTTACGTGCGATGGCGATATCTCGGACAGACATCCCCTGACTCTCCAGGTCATGAATAGCTCCGGCAGCAATAATATCTTCCGGTGAAACGGTTCTACTGCGCCCCATGCTATGGGTATGAGAGGGTGTGTTGCGAACACTTAGATCATATTTTGTATAGGACAGTGGTCCAGGGGTTTGCTCGCGACGGAACCGCTTCGTGTCAACAACTTCTTCATTGTCCGAATCGTCTGGTTCCTTTTCTTCATATCCTTCCGGATAATGCGCCGATAATGTATTTTTCACAACTTCACTGGGTATAACAAGAGACATACACTAACATATATTGATGGCTTATTTAGTTTTTCTGTCAAGGTGCCATGGTTAACGTTCAATTTTGTTGGACGGGAAGCTTTCTTGGTAGTTTTTTGTGATGGTATAATATATCACATGACTCCAATAATATCATGGAAAGGCACCACTCTTAGCCAGTTATCAAGCGTAAATAAATACAACATTGGTACGAATCCCTCGCCATTCGGGCCTCATCCAGTCAAACTCTACCGCCGTGAGCGCCATGCCACTTCCTCCAACCGCGCCAATAAAACGGTTGCGTCAATGGAACAACCTGGTGCCACGGTGGTGAATTCAACCGCCACCGATAGCGGCGCATGCGGCATCGTGGATATTCATCTTACCGAGCGCTCGGATGAACGTCCGGGTAGTTGCGCTGCCTGTACCACATTGAACTTCTCGCCTGAGGTGGATGCGCGTCGTAGAGTGCGCAGCAGTGGAATGAACTCGCGCAATTTCCTTTCATCCACCAAGCAGTATTTAGACAGCCGCATCAAATCGTATGATCGTAACCAGTATTACTACATTCGCCAGGGAGACGAGACTGCGATTGCGGGTACGGCTGCTGCCACGAACAACGTGTACGCTTCCAATAGTTGTTCTCATTGCCCGAGACATACTTTTGCGACTGAGGTTACCTTTGAATACCAATGGATCGATGGCAACTATTTCACGGTTACCATTCCCGCTGGAGATTACTCGGACGATGACTTCAACGGCGTGTTTAAGAACAAAATGATTGCTAACTATCACTACTTTGTGCGAACCAGCAACCAGTCCAAGGTTCTCCTTCTTAACATATCACATAACGTCACGTCGGGCAACATCGAGATTGCTACGACTGCCGTAGATAACACTATTTTTGACACAGTTAACTACGAACGACCTAAAGACGGGAATGGTAACACGATTGTCCCATGGACTATCCCCGCGACTACAGTACTTCCGGGCGTCAAGTTTGTGGCAGGCGAAGTGGCAGACGCACTCGGGTTTGCGGCGGGCACCTACCCTCTGGTCTACATTGGCGGCGGTACGCAAGACCTCAACACAACCACCTTTTTCTCAACGTCTTCGCCTACCATTACCTCTCAGTATGTGCCGCTGTACTACAAACCCAGCAACTACCAGTATGGACAGCAGGGTGCCGTGGACTCCAGTTCGCGTATTGCCCGCCTTAAGTACAATGTTATTACGGATAGCGCAGCTACGTATACGTCGGCACTGGGACGTGCAGTGGCAAACGCACTTGCGTACGGTGTCCCTGAAGGAGGATATACGATCAAGGATAAGATCGGATACCCCTTAAAGTGCACACCAGTTGCCGTAGGCAATGAAATGCGCACATGTCCGCCCAAGACGATCAGAAACATGATTTAATGAGTCAATGAGTGACAGTCATGGATTCTGTTATCACGGAGGCATTGATTTCAATGTTGTATTTGTTACACCATTGGACACACCGGAGCACATTGCCGTTGCACCGCGCAGCATGGTTATTTCGTTTTTCACTATCACACAAATCTTGAGTAATTAGATTTAACGTCAGCATAATGTTTTCCAGCTGCTGTTGTCCCAGTACCGCATTATATTCCTGCACTTTGGTGTTGAAAAATGCAGAGATGGGCACGCGAACCAAACGGTGGATATGTCTGTCCTCACGAACGGCTTCGTTGAATGATTGACGAAGCAATGCGTATACGTTCACGTCATCATGTTGTATATACCCGCGGCATATGATGTATTTTTCGGAGTTGGCATATCGGCTCGTGTGGGGTTTGCAGATGTACACCTTTTGGTAAAATGCGGACAAAATGTAAAGGATATCCACAGTGTGTTGGTAGAAGCAGTCAAACATTTTTAACACAAAGTGACCACCATGTTTTTGCATGACCAGTGCGTAGCATACCTGACCATACAGCAGGCGTATAATGTCGTGCTCTTGGTGATTGAAATTTTCGGAAAAGTCGAATCCACCGTCGCCTGTTACGAGGTGCATCGTGTGACGGTAAGTGTCATTAATATAGGCAAAGTTGTCGGGATCCAGAATATCTCCCGTGCCGGTAGCACCGTTTTCAATCTGAATATTCGGGTATCGCTTTAATACCTGGTATGTTCGTTTCCAGCCAGGCACGCTGTTGTCCTCGTCCTGGATGGTCATTCCGATGTACTGGTCATTGCTGTTATCGCGAACGCGGGCAACCGCCTCGATGAAGCCCCCTGGTCCCTCAGCAAGGTGAAATGTCCGGATGGGACCGGACACGTCCAAGAGTTCAAATAGGCGAATCAGCTCGATCATCTTGAAGTAGGAGCGCGATAGGGGTTTATACCGAGCAACGGACCTATGGCGGCTCGGGATGGGCGTATGGATGAATTCGTAGGGATTCGTGTACTTTTTGTACTCGTCCCACTTTGTTTCGACGGGAGTGATTCGCTCCTTCATGGACGCGATGAACTTGGATAGGGTATGTGAGGTTGCAGGTTGCGGAGGCCCCTCGTCGGTGATACAGTGAATATGCTTGAGCATATTCTTTGTTGTGTGTGGCAGCATGTAATATGTCATAATATCGATATATTACACGGAAAAAATACTCTATATCATTGTTAGGCGATCACCGTGGTTTTATTGGTCTTGCGGGGCTTTGGCTTATCCTCCTCCTCTTGTACTTTCACCACAATTTCGGGGTCCTCTGTGGTCATGGCGCTGCGCATGACAATGGCGGCGTCCACGTCGCGCACCTTCTTGAAGACAAAGTAGCGGTTGAGGAAGGAGATTTGTTTTTCCTCTTTCGACATCTTTGAGGCGCAACCGGTGCCATTTACGTCTTTCTCCTTGAAGAGGTCGGAAAACAGTCCCGAACCCCTGGGGAGATCCATTGCGACTGCCTCTTCGTCGCTTATCACGTTGAATCCGTAGTCCTCCATGACCTGGGTGAAGTAGGAGAAGTTGACCAAGTATTCGCGGAAGTATTGGTTGATGGTCTCCTGGTACACGTCAATGCCGTATTCGAGCCCGGTTTCGTCGTTGGGGAACCCCGTTTCACTATATCGCTTGACAATTTCGAAGATTTTGGTGCCCTCGCGGAAGAGCATGACAGACTCTCCCTGGTCCATCGGCGACAGCATGCGGAATACCTCATTGCCATCATAGCAGGTTCCGATGAAATGGCCGTCGACGCGAATGGTCTCTGACACGTTTCTTACGAAGCTGTGTAGCGTTTTCTTGTCCTTGAAGAAGTAGTGCATGGAGAATTGGCAGGAGCCCACATCGAAGCCCTTGGCGGCAACACCGTATACCGACGCAACTCCCTTGCCGAGACCTTCCCTCGCGCCGCGTCCGAAGAGAGCGTCGTTCACGGCCTTGTCCTTGTCAGTCTCAAATGCTTCGCCGCGGAGGATGTTCTTTCCGGTATCGCCCACGCTGAAGACGGCGTCGAAGATGCGATGCGTCTGGCGCGCTTTTTTGATGTATCGTACACATGCGCCGTTATCCTTGTTGTGGATGTTGTCCGGGCTGATGTCAATTCCGTAGACAAAGTTGGCGTTTGCGTAGAGCCACTTTGGCAGGTCGCCGGCCTTTCCTACCGAGTAGTCGATTAGGGTACCGCCACGGAGCGCGCCCTGGATGAGCTTGCGCTTCACCACCAGGTTGTGGAAGTCGCGCAAGCAGCGCGTCTTGGACTCGGTAATGGACACGTTGTTGTAGTAGATGTCGGCACTCACCGACTCGTCTGGAATATCCAGACCAGTGCGCAGCATTTGCTCGGTCACCGGGTTGTGGATAGACTTCCAGTTTCCGTTGGCGACAAAGTAGGCGTTCCCGAAGTTGCGTCCCGTATTATGGAGCTCCGCGGTTTTATCATAGCGCACGCGGAGGGGCACCCAGTTCCATCCGGACGACTTGGTAAGGTCATACTGGAATTCCACGATCATGTTGTCGTCAAAGGGTTCGCCTTCCAGTGTCATCATGTCATCGTGATCATTGAGAGCCACGTTGCAGAGATAGGCGTCCATTTGGTAAGGCGTTGTGGGTACAAAGGGCACCGGTTTGTAATTACGGCCCTCATACACGGGCGTTTGTCTGGCCTCCCCACGTAACACTGTTTCGCAGGGGTTTGCAATTCCGTCCTTGCTTTCGTCGTATCCGCATCGCAGGATCATGGTGCGGTATTTGAGAAGAGATGAGTCGCTGTTGTTTACGCCGTCCTGGTACTGGTGATGCACCTCATCCTGACCGGCGGCGTCCTTCTTGGCAGTGACTAAGAAGTCAATGGTATTGAACTGAGGTGGCTTCCATTTGAAGGAGTATTCCCAGGTCCTCTTCATGCGCGACGCACTGCCTCCAGGGGCGTTTGCACCGACCGACATGCGAGAGGGTGTGAATATCAGACCATCGGTTTCGTACTCGTACAAACCGTCAGCCATGTCAGATAGTATTTTTGCACAGCATGCGAATATGCTGGTGGTCTCACTGGTCGCAGCGAAGTTCTTCGTAACGATGCGGATGGGCGATGGACGGTTTTTATTTTTCTCGATAAGGACGGATACGGGGCGGAGGGCATCGATAAAGTATTGCATGTACACGAGACGCGTTTCCGTGTTTTCGGGTTCCGTGTCCAAGAACGGGATGTCTCGCACGTCCTTCTCATTGACAAAGTAGATATCGAATGCCGCGAATATGTACGAGCCGTTCTTGGTGCGGATGTACTCGCCGTCGATAAGACTGTGGAATAACTTTTTATTGATGGTGATGGCGCCCGTAAAGATGGCCTTCATATTGGTGCTTATCATGTAAATGCGGCCTGCTTCGTTCACAAACAGGATTCTGCGCTCTCCGTCAGCTTTATCTGTTACACAGTAGTTGTGACGCACGTTGGGGGTGTTAACCTTTCCAGTATGCTCAACAATGTTTTCGATCTGCAGCGTGGTTGATCCGGGTCCAATGAAGTGGCGCGTTTGTGGCGGGCGGGTATCATTGTGGGCCATTTTCATGTACTGTTCGAGGACTGCGTCGTGCTCGGAATAGGGGATGGGGTACTTGGTTTGCTGCATCCCACCAATGACAGCGCGCACCACTTTTTTGATTGCGACGAGTAATACCGAGGGCTCGTCGTAGGGGGTTCCTGATCCAACGCGACCGTTGTTCAGCTCAAGCTCAATCTCGTATCCTGGTGAGCTCTTGAATACACGCGCCTCTTCCATGGTGTATGCGCGAATGTAATCCCGTCCCTTCTTTGCGGACGATTTCACAATGCTGATGTCCGCGTATATGGGAAATACGTCGTGCACAAACCGGGTACGGTTGATGAGGCGGAACGTTTTCTTGGTGTCCGCCCAGCTTCGCACAATATTTTGAACAATGCCGGAACCGTTGCGCAATGTCAGTTCTGTTTGGAACGCCGCGCGCATGTTGTAATCGGGTACGTTGGCGTACCGAACGGACTCCCCATTTTCGTCACGATAGGCACCTTTTTGCACGAATTTCACCTGGGAGCCGCTGCCACCGTCGAGGATGGCTTGGATGCTGTTCGTCCGACAGTACTGCTTGATGATGTTCTCCCCCTCGATCTCGCACCGGATGTTGGACATGCGCGTTTCGCCGGTATTGCGGTCAACGTACTCGTTGGTTATGCGCAGCATGTGGGCCTCAGTCTGGATGCGAAAGCCACATGCCAGAAGGTGCTTGGCAACATTGTCGTAATCAATTTGCGTAATGGGTCTTGCTTCGCGATAGTTGGTTCCAAAGCGAATCTCAAACTCCTTGACACGATCATTGTCGCTGATAATGGGGTTACTGTCTAAATAGGTGGTGAGGAGTTTTTCGAGTTCCATATGTCTGTGTTATATACAATAACGTACAAAATAATGTATGTTCAATTTTCGCTGCAGTCATCACGCCATAAACTTTGAAATGGCTTCATAAATTTCTGGTTTCGTACCATCGGATGGTACGTCCAGTGTATTGGCGATGGCGCGTAGCTCGTCCACCTTGAACTTTGACAGGGGTGCGAGAGGCCTTTCATAATGATACATTTTCACGTATCCTGCAAGAACTGTGTCGAGGTCTTCATCTGCCACGGATTCTTTGAATACCCGGTATCCGGGGTCTCTGCCCACGCGATTGGTGAGTTCCTCGACGATATGCGTTGTTGCATAACCTGTTTCCTGATGGAAAACCGTGTACCGCAGTTTGCTCTTGTTTAAAAGAATAATGCGCATGTTGTAGTAGCAACATAGTGCATGGAGCGCGAGAAGCGACGTGGTTCTGGACGGACTCATCAGTTCGCTGTTGATTTCCTCCACTTGCATTTTGGTGATGCGGTGGTTCATGGACCGTAGTTTTTCCCCGTCGAGGAGGGCCTGACAGATGGTAAGACGCTCTTCTAAATAGCGGTTACCGTAGTTGAACCTTATCATGGTGAATTCGGGGCGCCCGTGATGAAGTTCGTATACGGTCCAAAAAAGTTGGTCGGGGTGTCGTGTGACTTGCGCGGGCGTACCGCCACGCCGAACCTTGGAATCTTTCCATCCGTCCGCCTTCCATGTGTTTGTCTGTTTCTTTGGTGGCTGTACGGGCTGCTGGGTGGGCCTCACTGAGGATGGGTTGCTTGCAGGTATATTATAGACCGGATTGGGTATCGAGGCTTCGGTCTTGTATACAATGTTTTCGGTAAGTTGTTCGGCGACATTGGTGTTTGCCAGTCGTTCTATAGACAGAATTGTATCGGAGGAGGATTCAATGTGTTTTATATGGTCGGCGGTGAGAAACGACTCTTTGTAATTAGTAATATCAAAGATACTGCTAATTTCTGACATATCGCGTTGCAAATGGTTACGAATGACAAACATATTATCGATCATGGTGATTGGTTATCTTCTGCTACTGTTTTTATACTGTTTCTGCAAAGAATCTCTTGTTGTAATTGTCCATTTGCTTCTCGGTATCCGTGAGGGTTTTTTCTTGTATGCGAACGTGCTCAAGATGCTTCACGATATCGTCGATAACGGTTTTTTCCAATACTGACAGGTTGACAAAAATACCATTCTTGTTTTCATTGATGGTGATGTTATGTTTCACGAGAATGCGGAGAATTTCAACATGGTGTTGTTTGTCGAGCGCGTTAATTTGCTTTCCAATCTCTTGTAAATCCATTACATGAGTAGTAAAAAACCATTTATATCATTTCGGTTACTGCTTTAGTAGAGATGCAATGACGCATATATGTGGGTCATTGAGTTCATAACGGGTACCAATTACCTTGACGCGAATCGCGGCTCCTTCTTCCAAATCATTAAAATCGGCGTCATTGTAGTGATGGTCGCGTGCAACAAAGATCTGCATGGGGATTGCGCCGCTTTCGCCGTCGATATATTCACAGTGCACGCCTGCCTTTGTTACGGTTTTCACAGTGCAATGGATGTACATGTTTTCCACTGGATTGCATATGTCGCACTCGAACACGCAGGTAAACATGACATTATCGCCGTCTATGTCTCCTGAACTATAGTTGATAATACGGATGGATTTGGACCTTACAAACCCCTCAGATATGCACTTGTCGCATAGGATATCATTGAGCTTGGCTTCCAGGTTACGCTTCACCTGCGAACCGACCTGGTTGATATGAAGGGCGACTTTCCGCTCGAGCATTGATTTGTGGAATACGTCGCGTTGTTTGTCCATGTTGGCTATATATATCCGTCACATATTCGGTTTATGTTCAATTTTTGTCATAATATGGATTGTCCGTGATTTGCATCCCGCAGTACTCCTGTGGCCGGTTTCGGTAGTCGGCGGGGTCGTGTATGCCCGCGTCTTTTGCACACTTGAGTAGGAAGTGGAAATTGTCCCAGAACTCCTGTTTGTGTCCCACGGATTTGGTCATAATGTGTGCGAGCTCGTGGATCGCGACAAACGTCAGCGTGTGCTCGTCAATGAGTTCGTTGTTGTTGTTTTTCTTACGGTTCAGACAGAATGCGATCTTCTCACCCTTGTTTTCGCTATATGCAGTCAACTTGCTGGTGGGGAGGGTCTCCTTAATCACCGTGTCCTTAAACCCGTCGCACAACCGCTTCACGCATTCCTTGTCGCCGTGATTCTCACGCATGTACTCGGTGAGTTCGCGACATCGCACTGTAACGCGTGCAAGTAAATTGGATGCTTCTTGCAACCGTTTTCGCTCTCGAACACAGTATTTGTTGCCATCGTGTGTTGATACGATACATTTGAGGTCAAAATCCATGTCTTTTTCCAGATAAAGGTAAATACAACCTACCAGCACGATTGCGAGTACTAAATATGTAAGTGAGTCTTCCATTGTATAGTGTATCAGTATAAAAGATACACTATTCATTTTTGATTTAATTTCCGAGCTCGAGGGGGATGCGGGTGGTATCAGCCTCGATGGTGCTGTTGTGCCATGGTCCTACGTCCTGTTTGGAGATCACGGGGTCGGAGCGGAGCTGCTGGTTGGCATTGCGCAGGCTCTGACCGATAGTGTCAATGCCGATGTGGTGTCCGGCGCTGAGAAGATCAGGGCCCATCACACCTTTGGTCTTGTCCACGGCCACGGGGGTCGCGTCGCTCCAGGCGGCGTTCTCGTCCTTGGGGAGAAGATCGCTGGGGGCGGCAGCTTCCTTGGCCTTGTATCCAGAAGGGGCAGACTCGGTCGCTTCTTTGGCGGGAGCAGCTTCTTCTTTGGGTTCCTCGGCATTGGTCATGCCGTCGGCGGAGGCACCTTTTCCGGCACCATAAGTGAACACACCCCACGCAAGAAGGGCGATCACGACAAGGAGCACGATGCGCTCGGTAGTAAAGAACTTGGAAAATCCGCTCATGAATGAAAGAGGCACGCCTTGGATTAACTTAAGCATTATATATGATATTTACAAATTATTTCGGGATCATAATATCTAAATCGTCATCACTATCGGTTTCCGTGTCCTCAAGCATGTATGTATTTTTGATATTGTTGGCTTCTAAATAGGCGGCCATTGCCGCTTCTTTGGCTTCCTTTGCGCGCCGCCGCGCATCCTTGTACAGGTTGTAATACACTTTTTCACGATCCATAATTTCAAAAACTTCATCCGATGGCGTAATATCGACTTCTACGGCGTTTACTAAATTATACTCGTTTTCTTCTTGGATTTCCTCTGGTTCGTCGATGATAAGTTCATTGATGTCAATTTCTTCGCCCAAGCCTTCGATCCCGGGTTCGGGCTCTGATTCAGCCATGACCGACGGCTCTGGTTCCATTGGGGATGGTTCTTCGGTACTAACATTGATTGGAATTTCGGACTCTTCGGACACGACGATGTTTTCAATATATTCGGGCTCCTCAATATTCTCTGGTTCGGAGGTTTCCGTTGGCTCTTCAATATTCTCTGGTGCAGGCGCTACATTGTCCGTATGTTCGGTATATGGTGTTATGTTTTCAATGGGCTTGATAATGGGATTTGCTGATCTTTCTTGTTCATCCGAATCGCTGCTTTCTACACTCGTTGTGTCGTGCGAAGCCGTGGTCTGGTCTAAAGAACCAGATGTGTCATTGCGCTTAATGAGACATGTTGAAAATATGTCAGTCTTGACAATCTTTAAAAGTTGCTTCACTTCGAGCATTAGGTGGAAACTTCGCGACGAACACTTGATGCCCTTGATCTCAATAATGCTTGCGGTTAAATCAGATGGGCTAATGTTTTCGGGTTGTATCTGCACTTCCTTTTCGTCGAAAACTTGCACCTGGGGTTTGCCTAAAATGCTATAGACATCACAGCGAACAATGAAATTCTTTCCTGATCGGAACGTTTTCACCGGGGGCGTAAAATAGGTTTCGATGTCGCTTTTTTCAAGAGAACCCTCAAACCATTTTTCTCGGTTGTCGTAGATCATGTTATGACAATGGGTCTCTAAATCTTCCAGCCATTGGATGAACATTCGATCATTCTCGCTGAAGTTTAAGTCAATAAAACAGCGACGATTTGCGTTAACAATACCATTACGACTTTCACATGGGGGCGCTTGCACATACAGTGGACTGCTTTCGTTCATTAGAAATTTAATAAAGTATGCGCCGCCGTTTGTGACAACCGGATTGCACATGGTAATCGTATGAAACTGGAAATCGGCAGTGGGTTCAAATATCTTGTCCATAATAACATGTCATCCTAAAATACATTTACTGCGGAAACGCACGCTAAATGAAATATCTGCAGCATTATATTAAGGCATGTCGATCGGTACATTTTCCAAATTTTTTCAAGATGAAAAGTCGAAAGAAATGATTAAGAATATATGTATTCCCATAAGCACTGCTATATCAGAGCAGTTCTATGTATACATTGTCATCTTTTGTGTGTATAACGTGTTGTTGTTTATTTTTGTGCTCATTATATTGATGGTATTATTGCGTCTTACCAAATACATGCATAAAGCCGGTTTAAAGGTTGAGCCAAGTTATTACTAATGGTAGCTCCAGAACCCCCGCACCCGGATCCGGTATATAGCGCAATTAATAATATATATTCACTCAGTTCAGAGATTGAATATCATACACAAGAGTTGAAACGTCTACGACAGCAGAAACAGCGAATAAACGATTGGTTATGCAATACGATGCGTGAACGAGAAGTTGACGTTGTTGGTTCGGCACTTGGACGGACTGTCCGATTGCGCGCCAAACGTGAATATGGTTCGTTAACCTTCAAATACATTGATCACTGCTTAAAGAAGGTAACAAACAAACAGGAAATCATTGATAGGATCATGACGGTGTTACGAGAGAATCGTACCATAACAACTACATACGAAGCACAAACAATGTAATGGTATAAAAACGCACCACTATTCCAAATATGCGAAACTTTTACGAATATTTGTAAACCCGTATACGCCCCTGGGTAGATGGAGGTTAGTCGAAACGCCCGCTGCCGATATGAGAGCCGATCGTGCAAACGAAGATCATTGTGGCACCTGTGGCTGGAGCCAAATAACTGGACCGAAACCGCATAATAAGGAAAATATATACCCCTATTATAATGATACCCGAATATCTAAGCGTCCCCAACGGCCTGAAAATCAGTAATCCAACCAAACCAACTATATGTGATTCAAAACCGGCGACTGGTGTGGTAGCCAATACACTGTACGACGGGTTTATGAACACAGTAATTACCGAGACATTTGATATGGAGCCATTGCGTATGTCAAAGACAAGCGCCCGTACTACGCGTAAAGGTCGCAAGTAGTCGTATTGTATTTTGTACAATATGAGCTGTAAAAATGGAATGTCTGAATGGATTGTATACGCAATTACATGATATCTATGCAACAATCAATGCTACCGTAAAGGCGGACTGTATCATGCAAATCGTTTTGGCAATGTTGCTGGTAGGGTAGATGTCGCCATATGCCATCAAACAGCCGGTGGAGATGGAAAAGTAAAATCGGTCGAAAAACTGCTGCATAATGCCCGGCTTGATTTTTTCCGGTGCCAATTCTTGTTCTTTGATGGTCTTTTTCACATCCTCCGTCTTTTCTTTAATTGCGCTGGACTTTTCTTGTTCCTTGATCTGGTCTTCCGTCACAGATGTTGGACCTGACTCTTTAAACGTGAACCCCGCAAATTGTTCAATGCCGTTTGCAGGCTTTGTGTCATCATCAAGGTCTTCGGGCACCTCTTTTTTTACTTCTTTCTTGATGAGCTCTGCACGTATGTCATCATGGATCACGTTAATACCACTGTAGTGGCTGTCATCTAATAACATGTAAAAGAATGCAAAAATGATACAGCTAAGAAGGAGAGTATATACTTTGTTGCTAAACGAAGGGATAGTTGGGACCATAATATACATTGTAACTATATTATGTTCCGGACATGCAGTCTATTCGTGCTCCGACCACTTTTTATAATTGTGAGAATTGACCTGTAAGTGTTGTTCTTTGTTATCCATCCAGAACTTAACTCGTTCGTCAATTTTTTTTTCTTCTTCGGTTTTGGGGATAGTTGGTTCGGAACCGCGGATGTCATTTTCATCGGCCTCGGACTTGATCCCGTAACAGTTAACCCCAAACCGGATAGCGGGGTTGGCCATATAACCTCCATTCACACCTGGGCGCCCGCATGCATTCTTGCGGTTTTCTGTTTTTTGCAGGGTATCCCAGGTTTTTTTCTGCGTGGGGAAGAATGCCATCTGGTTTGCCGACCAACCATAGTTACACCATTCTGCGCCATCATTGTACGCGGACTCTATCTGATCATATGTGGCTAATTCCGCACCATATGCTTTGCATATGGCTTGTGCCTCGTCATACGTGAATTTGTTGTTTGAAATGTTAAATACTTCTCGCATATCGCGTGGTTCAGGTGCGGGCGCTGCCTCTGGTGGAGGTGTCGGAAACAACCAGTTCATAAAGTCGCCTAACAAATCAACGCCGGCGAAGGAATAGTTGACGAACTGGACCACCACAATCATAATCAGCAGAGCCCATGCTAAAGATTCAATTGTGAATATCACTGCCGGTTTGGTAAGGACCGTCATGGGCACACGGAATAGGTAGAATAGCATGTACATGAAAATGATAAAGCCGACCTGGTAGAAGAATGCCATGTCGCTTTCCACATAGTCTTTGACTTGATAGCCGTAGTCCTTGAGTACGTCCGTTTTTTGGTCGTTGGGTACTACAATGTAAAACGCAATGGTTGCACCGAGGAATCCAAGCATAAACAATGCGTCGATCGCGCGACTGAATCTGCTTTGGAAGTTGGTCTCCATACTGTTGAAGAACCCCAAAATAAAGTAAATAGCGGCATACACGACTAAAAACAGGATTAGCGTGAACCATGTAGTTTCCGAAAATACATCATATGCAGCCACCGGTTCATCCTCTGTTGGTTCGACCTTCTCTACTGGTGCAGTGTCCGGAACACCAGCTGCTTCCTCGGTGGGTACTGGATCCACGGTTGCCGGTTCGGCAGGCACCTCGGTGGGTACCGCGGTTGGTTCTACCGTTTCAACAGGTTGGTTTTCTTGTACGGTATTGTTCATGGATTATATACTACCGCCTCATTTTTTTCGATAAAACAGACAGTATGCATGTTCGGTACATACTGCATCTGTGGTGACAGGAGTGATGATTGAATCGTTATAATGTTTCCATTGACCATCCGAGTGTTTTACACATGCAGTATAGTGACCACCATGAGTATTGCCATAATGATTGCAAACGCCAAAACAGTCATACAGGGTTTTTGTCTTGCTCAATGCATGGGATGAAAAATCGAGGTTGTTTATAGGAAATGATATTTTATGCTGTACTTTACGGTTGCTGCTGTTAAACCGGTTGAACACAATCACAACGATTGCCGGGAGGCGCCAAATATGGGTTGTTTTGATAACGTCTTGGTGCTTTTTCATGTCATCATTAAACCAGGCATTGTCTCCTTTCATTTCACACGGCTCGAAATACGAATCAATACACTCTTCTAAACTGGTGATTGCTCCCTTTGGACCAATGATGGGGACAGTAAGCATAAAGTTAGCTTCAGCCGTTTCTGACAAGGGTTTCGTAGGGTTTTCGGAAATGGGCAAGATCTGTGTCAGCGTAATTCCATAAAACAATGCATGTATTTCGGAATACTCTTTCTTGTATGTATCGCGAAGATAGTTATAACATACCGCATGTTGCTGCTTTTCATTCTGGATGTTAACGGTCACTTTCCGGGAAAATGTTTCATGAAGGCAATTAATGAAGAAATGCAGGAACTCGGATACGTCGTTTTGGTCCCATCCTGCGAAATTTTCCATTTTCATGCGTCCGGCAATGTTTTGGACGTACTTGACAAACCGATGAGGTTTGACCGTACCATTTCCAGACCACATTACCTTTCGTAAGTTGTTCCACTCTCGCGTCATGTCGCTCTCAGGCGTGGATTTCTTTATCTCATTGGTGTCTAATATCTTATGTAATTCATATGTTTGGTTTAATACCTGAAGACAGCTATTGATGAAACAGGTATTGCCGTAATTGTACAGACCGACCCGTTTGATATCCTTATAATTCTGCATTTTTTAATGGTATAAAAATGTCTTTATACTGTAATAACACCGCATGGATACAAATCAAAACCTTTTTGAATTACTTGAACAAGCATTAAGTGTGAATTATCCTACTCACACTGTACCTAACATTAGTCGTCGTACAACTCCCGCTTTTACGTATCAACGATCGCCGCGACAAACCCCTTTTGTTTCACAAGAACGTGCTGGAAGAGTACCGCCTGCGTTGGATGCAGTGCATACCCTCATACGCGAATATAATATCATGATGTCGCAATACCAAGAAAATATGACTTCAATGATCCTTGCATTTGTGGCTGAATTACGCGATGTCCGCGCTTATCGTGCAAATACCGCTGCAGCAACGGCTGCAGCAAACAGAAATTCTGAACCAAGAACACCCAATCCTACACCAACACATACGACTGCACCAACGCCTATAAATATGCCCCCTGTTCAACTGCCTCCTATACGACGTATGCCATCTTTTCCCATTGGTCTTACCTTTCCTACGTCTCTTGTACAGACTCCTTCGCAACTTACCCGCGGGCAAATCGAGGAAGCAACACAAGTCTATCAATATGGTACCGAACCGGCTTCGTTGAATAGCACATGTCCCATTACGCTGGAAGATTTTCAAGAGGGCGAAACCCTAACCCTCATACGAAATTGTCAACACGCGTTTCGGCCGTCGGCAATTGAGGAATGGTTCCGTACAGATTCGCGATGCCCATTATGTCGTCAGTATATTACAGACATTGCACAAGACGATGCGGAAAATGAGTTAACAAGAGTCCTTAATAACATAGATGTATCCAATATATCCAACAGCATTAACATAATTCAACAAATATTTCGATCCGGATTTGAAGGTGTTACTGTGCCCGACCCCGGTGACGAAACCCCGGTCATTACAATTGACATACCTATATTGCAGTCACGATTTACGTTATCTGAAGAACAAATAGCAAATGACGGAAGCGATGTCAATGTCAATGAACATGCGGACGGGAATGAACATGCGGACGGGAATGAACATGCGGATGGCAGTAGTCCATAGAGGTCTTTTTTCCAATATCACTTGGAAAAAAGACAGATTTATTTGGAGATAGGGGCAAAGAATGACATCAGGGAATGGTTTGTTTCCAGTGCAAAGTCTCTGGCTTGTTTCGTCTCAATGATTTTTACATACTTGTCGAACAATAGCGTTTTCACCTTGGTCGAGCAGAATTTTTCTCGTTTCTTCATGTACTGTTCCAGGTCATCTCCACACTCTCCGTCGAGCTCCCGTAAGAACTTATGATAACCTTTAATGGCTGCATGCTTGTTTTGTAGTTTCCATATATCTTCCACGGCCAGACTGAATAACTGTTGTAGGGGTTTCATCAGCTGATTTGTAATATAGTGCGCGTAGTCGATATTGAGCTTTTTTGAGATGATATATTCGGGCGTTTCGATACGTTCGCCAGTCAATGCCTTTCGGTTCTTGTTTGGTACAAACACATACTTGATGCGGTCACCTGGTTTGGGTTTATTTCCCGGATCTCGCTTACCAATACGATCAGCCAGAACCTTGTGACCAATTTGTTGAGGATTTTTGTAATCACTGCGCAATGCGCGGGTAATCGCCAGTTTGTCCATATGTACATTTCCGTCAATAAGCTGCTGGAGCGACTGGTTCAGATAGTCAATCGCGTCGCTTACGTTCTGTTTCTGCATCAATATGTTGATGATCTCGCCATATGTGTCCTTGAGATAGTCACATGAATCGCGGCGCTTCAGAGACAGTCCCATGTATTTTAAATTTCCTACGTTTGGATCCTCTTCGTAAAGCATACCAACGTATCGTTTCTTCGAAAGAAGGATAAACGGCATGAGAGTCTTTTCATATTCCAAGCACATGGGTGGCTTGAGGAACTGAGTGCACAGATCCGCTGCGTCTTGTGCAATCTCAATCGTGATTTCCAATGCGCGCTGACCTCTTATCTTGTTGCCTTGCAAATCTTCCAGATTGAATGTGAAGAATACACTGTCCGTGTCGCCGTACACATATTCCGCCAGGGTTTTCACCGTGGTCCCGTCCTCAATGGTATATTCACGGTCTCCGTACACTTCTTCAATCATGCGCCGGGCATACATGATCATTTCTCGCCCAGTTGCGGTGGTAGATGCGGCTACGTCTTTTTCATAAAACGTCGACGTTTGTGCACCACACTGACCATATAACGAGTTCGCGGTCACCTTGTACCCGAGTTGTCTTTTGTCCAGGATATTTGCCATAAACGGATCCTTTTCCTGTTTCGCCTTCTTTCGGGTATCCTTGCGTGCCTTGAGCAGCTCCTCGAGGATTGACGGCATGATGGATTTTTCGTTTTTGGGTAACTGGACCCAGCGGCACGTTTTGTACCCCACCTTCACCTTTTCGGCTCGCGATGTTTCCGACTTTCTGCGCCACTCATATGTATCAAAGGTGGTGTCGATGTATTCATGTCCAGGAAGATTGTCATAGATAAAGTTGCCGTGCTCGTCTCGGTCTCCCGTAATGACTCTGAGATTGCCTTCCAGGTCATACTCCTTTGTCCATACTTTGCTGTCGTGCGAGTAGTTTTGACTAATCATAGAAGACGGGTACAGAGAGCTGTAATCAACGCAGGCTACAGGATTGTCCATGTACATCGAGCACTTTGGCGGAAGCACAATGGCTCCTTCATAACCGCCGTCATTGCGCTTTTTTTCCAGATCGGGCATCAACGTGTTCTTTTCACGGCATTTCTTTGCGACATAACTGGTGAGTTTGATGCCCTGGCCTCTGAAAACCAGGAAGCTAATAGGAACCGTGCAAATGTTTGACATCTCCACATATCCAGTAATCACATCAATCTTGTTCATGAGATGGTGGACCAGGTTACAATCCTGAATACAGTACTTTGCAACCACTGCGCGGTCGGTTGCGTCGCCATTCGTTAGGCGGAAGATATCTTGCGGGGTTACGTCATCCTTGGCAATGCCCCACTTCAGCTTCTTCTTTGGATCAAATGTGTGGTGTCCATCAATGACAATCGCGGTCTTGCCATCGCGCTCGACAATATCCCGAACGACGAATTTTTTACCACCATCATAATAGTCTGTTGTAAAGCTCACGAGTTCGACGTGTATGAAATCGTTTACGTGAAGACCCGTAAGGTTGCTGCTATACATTTCACACACGTCTTGACCGGCATCGTTTGTTGTGTTTACGTATTTCTTAACAGAATCACTGATGTATGAACCCGCAACATCGTCCAACTTATATGATGAAAGGTTGAAATCACGACGAAAGTATGTATACATGTCAATCTGTAGGCGCCCAGGAATATCATAATACTTAAGATCGTACTCCCCGCTTGCAATTACCAGCTGCTTTGTTTCGATGCCGTCAAATTGTACCGAACCTTCTCGTGTTTTCCCACATACGTCCCTTTCCAGTGTATCCATTTCTTCGTTTTTCGTTGCCGATCGCGAAAGCCGCAGGAACTCCTTTTCGCATCCGCACTCTTGCGCCCGTCGAAACATGAACTCATAATCAAAACCAAATATGTTATATCCCACAATGATATCGGGGTCCTCTTCGCATATTACTTCTGTCCAACGTGTCAGTAACGATCGTTCATCTACGGCGGTATCAATGTCTGCGCCTGGGACACCGTCACACGACCCCAACACAACGCAATGGTTGCGATACGACTCTGATTCGCCATATCGCAGGAATGTCGAGCCAATGAATGTAACCTTGTCGCCTTCGAGCTCCGGAAGTACGCTCGTCATAGCAACATCCAATACCATGATCTTCTCATCGCGCGGCAGCTTTTGATCGAGTAGGGCAGCAATCACACGTTTGGTTTTGGTACCCTTCTTCTTTTGCACCTTCTTTTCGTCGTCTTCTTCCTCTTGCTCAAACTCTACGTTTCGGATCACATATTCTTTCTTGTCGTCCCAGTGTTTGTCTTTGAGACGTTCCACATCCGTGCTTAGCATATAATCAAATAATTTGTCCAGGTTCGTTTTTGTTGGCATTGACTTTGGAAATACGCGATCGACGTCATCCACTGTCCCAAACCCAAACGCAGCATGGACGATTTTTCGAAACAGCCCTTCCGCATTCCCTTCATTCACAAATCCCTCTTGTATTCGAAACAAATCCACTGCATTCATGGCAAGTTTCTTGTAGGACTTCAATGGGACCGGGAAATCGCCATGACTGCTACTGGCCTCAATATCAAAACTACATATCTTGAATGGCGTCACTGTTTCCTTTTCGGGAAGTGGAACCAAATTGCTGCATTTGCAAACAAAGCTGTAGTCGCAAAAGGATTGCGGTTCGTCCAGTGGTTTGGACCGAACCTTGATCCATCCCGACGGCGTTATTTCATTGATATGAAACAAACGCAACAACGCAGGTATGTTGCTCTCGTATATTGGATATTTCGTTGTATCAAAGTGACGACCGGTAGAACTGCTTCGTGATTCCGGGTTCCATAGCTGTTTGACACGGGAGAAGCCCTTCATGCTTTGAAACATGAGCTTGATGAACCTGTCGTTTTTCCCACCAGTGAATCCATAAAGACGCTTCATGTCGACGATTTCCGCTTTGAATGAATCCGTGTAATACTGCGCGCCTCCCAAATTCAGCTCATCTTTTAACGAACGCACAAATGCTGCCAAATTCGCGCTTGTAAAATTGTGGTCCACGCGCGTATAGAAGAATGGCTTGAAATCCGTGACTTCTATACTGCAGGTTTTTCCCTCTGCATTGATGCCATACATCATAACCGAATAGTAAGATCCATCTCGACCAGGTGTCCTGATATCACCGTTACGATTACCGTCTCGGAAATCAAACAACCTAAACTCGTATTTGTGGATCACTCGACGTTTTGTAGTCATATTTGTGTATACCCTACATACACAGATAGCGTCTAATCAATTTTGACCTAAGTATTTTAGTGGTCTATTTGCGCGTCTTTTGCGTTCTTGTGCGACGTGTGATATTCTTGCGTGACTTTTTTGCTTTTGATTTTTTAGATCGCTTGGTGCGTTTTGCATTGGCCTTTTTAGATGCCTTCCCGCCCCTTACCTCTTTCAGGTCTGCCGAAAAAAACGCGCTCATGTCTTCTTCAGTACGTTCGCCGTTGTAATACATAAGGCGGTTGTTTGTAATTTTGAATAACGTAGGATATCCCTGGAGTACCAACCGTTCTTCGCCAATGATGCGATTGTTGATATCGTTGATCATGGAATCCCTGCGTGGGTCGTCGGCTTCGATCTCGGTGATCCTGATATGTTTGACCAAACGTTCTTTCATGGCGTCCCATGCTGGTTTCATGGCATTACAGTACCCACACCATTTCGCGTATATTAGTCCCGCTTCGGTCATATATTATGTTCGTATATAATATATTCATGAACTACAATCGTACTGTTTTTATCATTGTCCTGTTTGCTCTGCTCCTGATTTCCGCTGTCTCGGCGTGCATAATGTCACCAGTAGAAGGACTTGAACAAATGGAATGCCCTGACGTTCTTGTCCGCGAACAAGGCGAGCTGGTTTTGTATAGCAGTGGAACCCCCGGACAGCCCATTAGGAAGTTTTCCAATATGGACGAGTATATTGCATATGCAAAGGAGAACCCCGAATGCCCTGTTGTGTTTTTACAGCAGGAAACAAGCGCACAAGGGAAGCTGGTCTATCGCGCACGCCCCAGTCCCTTTGATATGCAACCTGGACTTCCCGAGTCCGTTCCTCTCAGCCAAAGCAAGCCAGTGATTGATATGATTGATGCAACGCGCGACCGCGCTCCCTATAACCACACCACGTATGCCGGGTTTGATGCACACGGACAACACGTTGGCGAAGTCACCAATGTAGACGTCATCCACGAGTCCACTGAATTGGGGACCCTGAGTCGCAATCCTATGGATACTAACTGGGGCGGCGTCACGTATACGCAATCCGCGGTGGAATCGGGTGCATATGCTGACCGCGAAGTAAAAAGGCCGCGTCTCTATCAGCCCCGCGGAGAATTTAACAAGGGTGTTTTCACGGCTCATGGTGGACCTGCTGATGTGTATTAATTAGACATGTGGGAAATAGCTCATGTCTTGCATGATGGACATCATATTGTGTTTTTGGGGACTGATTGACATAGGTTCAGCCGAGTTGTATTCACCATCCGCGGATATACTTAATCCAGCCTTAATGAATCCTACAAATAATGGATGAGGTCGATGGGGTCGGCTTTTGAATTCCGGGTGAAACTGAACCCCGATCATGAACGGATGTCCCTCCAATTCAAGGATTTCCACCAATTTTGTATCACCGGCGACATACTCGCCTGCGATATTCATACCATTTTCAATAAGCGCATGACGATATGCATTATTGAATTCATACCGATGGCGATGGCGCTCCCATATTCGATCTGAGCCGTATATCTCCCTGGCTTTTGACCCCTCATATAAAACACACTCGTACTTTCCCAGCCGCAGTGTTCCACCTTTGTCCTTGTTGTTGTCCTGGTCTGGAAGGAAATGTATAATATGTTTGTCCGGGTTCGACGGGTCCAATTCCTCGCTGGTAATCTCGGGGTCCTTAAGCACATGGCGCGCATATTCAATCGCGAGTACCTGACACCCCAGGCAAATACCCAGAAAAGGGATGCTGTTCATCCGTGCATACTTGGCAGCCACTATCTTTCCTTCGACTCCGCGCGAACCAAACCCGCCTGCAATGATAATACCCTGACATTCTTGCAAACGATGCAATGCATTTATATAAGACTGTTTTGACCAGTTATCGCTGTTGATATCGAGGCATTCACTATCCACCCATATTATATGCACCTTCTTTCCTTCGTGAATCGCTGCGGCCTTGACCGCCTCAACAATGCTTATGTACGAATCTTCCAGTTCCATATATTTCCCTACGATGGCAATCGTATGTGTTCCCGACGCGGTTTGATGTCGTTTGGCACCGTCGATCCACTTTTGCATATTAGGCATGAGGGATAACCCAAATTGGTTTCCAATGATGGTTGCCACGTTGCTGTTGTACAGGTTGAGCGGAACATCATAAATGCTTGATAGGGTTGGTGCGGGAATCACAGATTCCCTTGGTACGCCGCAAAATTTGCTTATCTTGTCCAGCAACGAACATGGGATTTCCTCATCTGCGCGTGCAAGAATCATGTCGGGGTGCAGACCAATTCGTCGCAACTCTCTCACTGATAATTGCGTCGGTTTGGTTTTGAGTTCTTGCGACCCTCTTAGATACGGGAGCAGTGTCAAATGAATGTGACAAAACCGACTGTTTCCTATATCTGTGCGTAACTGTCGGATTGCCTCCAAGTATGGCTCTCCTTCGATATCTCCCACGGTGCCTCCCACCTCTACCATCATGATGTCACAGTCGCTTGTCGTGGCAGCGTACATGATACCATGTTTAATTGCGTCGGTGATATGCGGAATTACTTGGATGGTGCCGCCCAAGAAGTCGCCTTTGCGTTCCTTGGCAATGACCTCCGAATATATTTTTCCAGTGGTCATTGTGCTTAGCTTGTTCATGGGCTCGTCTATGAATCGTTCATAGTGCCCCAGATCCAGATCGGTTTCGGCACCGTCGTCTGTGACAAACACTTCCCCATGCTGGGACGGGTTCATTGTCCCTGGGTCGACGTTTAAATAAGGGTCCAATTTCTGGACAAATATTCGTTTATTACACGATTTCAATATGGCTCCGATACTTGCAGTGGCAATACCCTTTCCGAGGGAGCTGCATACACCACCAGTAACAATAATAACTTTGGGCTGTTTTGACATGATATGTTATTAACTACGAAATCTTCATATCGATTACACTGCGAAATACGTCTTAACATTTTCAATTATGGTTTTACTCACCTTTCTCATTTTGTCTCCTGCGCGTATACTGACCCCGTCAATACACGTTGGATCGTCTTGTATGGAACGGACAAACAAACCAAATGACTCATAACCGTCCATTAATGCGTTTGCTATGTTACTGCTTACTCCGGGAATTTGGCACAACATGAGTGCTCCTATGTTTTCCGATGTTACGTTTTGCTTTTTGCACCGCTTCACCACGTTCGTGTAGTCGATCGTTGGTGTTGATGGTGCGTCACTTGGTTGCATGTAATAAGAAACTCGACCTTTTTTCAAGTCACGTCCAATCTTTTCAGCAAAATTCACGAGAAACTTTGCTGTTGATGCTACCCCGTCTGTTCGAAATACCGTAAATCCTTTAAAAAACATTAACGAGGTTATGGTAGAGTATATCAGTTTCTGTTGGGCTTCCGGCAATGCTTCGTACCGCCCTTCAATCAAGTACATTTTATGGTGTTGTGGCAAACTACATGCATGCGTCAGGCGTAAACACTGTTCTTCGTAACGACCGTCCTTAATGGAACTTAGAAGATCACCGATTGTTTTACGCTCGATGATAAAAATGTCCTTTTCATATTCAAGAGTTATGTCCCCGATTTCTAAATTACATACCAACAATTCAATGATTGCTTGATGTTCAAGTACCCGCTGTAATTCGTCAATGAGTGAACGTTCTCTGTGATCTACTGAAATCTTCATATTTTCTTAATCGATTGTTATTGTTATATTGTTTACATAACATGACCGCGAAGGTCAAGTTGTGTCAAAATTTAAAGGTTGTAAGTGAAGTTCATAGGTCGTGTTCCCACAGGTCGTGATTGTTTCACGTTGGCCACGGCATCCGTTTTGAGGACTGTCTCGTTCTGTGAGGTTCCGCGAAGACCCACAGTGCTCCAGGCACTTCGGCCTACTTGGTAGGGTTGTCCGGCCTTCTTCGAACCACCTCCGGAAGGCTTGTTAGTAATGCTCGCAATAGAGCTGGTTTTCTTCGATCCACTGAGTACCATTATACATTAGAGAAACATTTTTTCGCCGAAACAGTATAAACGCATCATCATGATTATGAAAAATGAATAACGACGATGATATTACGCTTGTTACGTGTGAGGATGGTACCGAATATTTTCGCTACCATCCATACAATCCCCTAAATGTTCAAATTACTGAAGCGGATATCCGCGGAGTATTGAAACGATATGGCATCGATATACCAGTACGTAATTATGATCTGTATCGACGTGCGTTTATACATCGGTCTTATACTCGTCGTCCTACGGCAGAAAATGATGCGAATAACATAGTTCTAAGTGACTGCCCAAGCGATTGCATTCCATTGTCGACCAAGTCGAACGAGCGGCTTGAATTTCTTGGCGATGGCGTTCTTGAATGCGTTACAAAATACTATCTTTATCGGAGATTCCCTAAAGAACAGGAAGGCTTTATGACAGAAAAGAAGATTGCGCTTGTCAAAAATGAATCCATTGGACGAATTGCGTATGAAATGGGACTTCATAAATGGATTATGTTGTCCAACAATATGGAACAACGGACCACACGGACAAATCTAAAGAAATTGGGTTGTCTTTTCGAGGCATTTTTGGGCGCGCTCTTTCTTGACACAAACCGCATTGAAGTGAAGGATGACAATTGGTATGCCGACATGTTTGTTACGGGCCCTGGTTTTCAGATTGCGCAAAAGTTTGTAGAAAATGTATATGAACGACACATTGATTGGGGCAGCTTGGTAAATAATGACGATAATTATAAGAATATACTGCAAGTTAAAATACAGAAGGAGTTCAAGGTCACGCCGCACTATATGGAAGTAAACAGTTTTGATCCAGAGACGGGTTATCACATGGGGGTTTACTTATGTTTAGGACAGGAGATCCACAATCTTCGTCACACTCATGCTCTGCATGCAAGCGATCTGACATCATATCAAGAGGTTCATGAAATTATGGGCCGAGATAATAAAGTATTCTTGTGCCTTGGTGAAGGGATTCATCGGATTAAGAAGAAGGCAGAGCAAATCGCTTGTAAATCGGCAATAGACATGCTAAATAAGTACAAATAAGACCTAAAAATAATGTATGCGTGTACTGTATACATGATTCCTGAAATATTAAAGTCTCGGCCTGTTCCGACCGAGAGGCCGACATTTGCATTTTATTTATCTGGAAATAAACAGGTTGAGGAACCCACGGAACCCTCTGAAAACGCAGTGGCAGAGGAACCTCGGCAAAAGGTACCGATCATCGATAAACGTGGCGATGTTACAATTGACCGCAATTCGATTCTTGCCGCTTTGGGTCGCAAGCCTCAAAATATTGTAATTGTTCCGGAAGAACCCAAGGAAGAACCCAAGGAAGAACCCAAGGAAGAACCCAAGGAAGAACCCAAGGAAGAACCCAAGGAAGAACCCAAGGAAGAACCCAAGGAAGAACCCAAGAAAAAGACCAGGGCAAAGAAACAAACAACGTCAGAAGATTCGCCGGCAATTGCCGATATGGAAGTGCGTCTTCCAATGCCTGCTGATAAAATTAACATCAAGGCGTCATCCTATTACATGACAACACGTAAGAAATACATACGTGAGATAAACACCCTTTTCAAAAACTATATCAAGGATTTAGATTCGAATAAGGGGTCTATTAAGTGTGGTGCAACGGAGAGCGACGCGTTCAGTCTGCTTACACATCAAAAGATTGTTCGCGATTATATCAATCTATACACCCCTTATCGAGGGGTGCTGCTGTACCATGGTCTTGGGTCAGGAAAAACATGTTCGTCTATTGCCATTGCAGAGGGAATGAAAAGCGACCGACGCGTTTATATCATGACCCCTGCATCCCTCAAAATGAACTTTTTCAGCGAACTCAAACATTGCGGTGATGCTCTATACAAGCGTAACCAGTTCTGGGAATTTGTATCGGCAAATGATCAGGGACGCATTAACGAGCTGTCAAAAGCGCTGCAGTTGCCAAAAGCTTATGTTAAGAAACATGGTGGTGCTTGGTTAGTTGATGTGAGAAAGTCTTCTAATTTCTCATCTCTTAATGCCAAGCAACAGAAACAGCTTGATGACCAACTTAATGAGATGATTCGCACAAAATACACGGATCTCAATTATAACGGGCTCACGCCCAAAGTAATGGCCAAGATTACCGGCAATGGGTCCAGAAACCCGTTTGATAACAGTGTTGTTATCATTGATGAGGCGCACAACTTTGTTAGTAGAATTGTCAACAAACTCAAGAAACGAGGATCTGACACGTACAAGCTGTATAATTATCTCATGAACGCTCAAAATGCTCGCTTGGTATTTTTATCCGGTACGCCTATTATCAACTACCCCAATGAGATTGCCGTTCTGTACAATATGTTGCGCGGTACCATTACATCGTGGACCATTCCTACAACCAGTAAAGTTGCGCAAAAGATCAATAATGAGCGTATCTTGGAAATGTTTGATGCTGAGGGGTTGAGAACATATGATTATATTGACTATAATGCTGACAAACTCACCATTACCCGCAACCCTTTTGGATTTGTTAATCTCAAGAAGCCTGGTATGTTGAAGGGCGCACAGAAACTCATTCGCGGCGGTGCAGTGGACGAATCATTGGAACATGAAATTAAATTCAGTTTGTTTGATGATATATATGAAGAGGAACCCGAAGAGGAACCCGAAGAGGAACCCGAAGAGGAACCCGAAGAGGAACCCGAAGAGGACGCAATCGAGCGACAAATTGCACGTTTGTCACATGCAGAACAGGAAGCGCTTGACCAGCATAACATGGACGACATGCAAGAAGAGGAATTACAAGATGAAATTGCCATGTATGAAAGTGCGTCAAAGGGTGAAAATGGCGATTTTACCCCCTATGGTGTGTTCGAACGAACCATCAACCGCGCACGTAAATACCTGGGTGGCGCGAGAACCATGAAACAGCGACCCGAACGAGGCAATAAGACCCGTAAGGCAAGAACCGACAGCATACGCCCTTATTTTGATAAATACAACGGTATCAAGTTGGACGAGCAAGGAAATATCAGCGACGACGAATTCCTTCAGTCTGTGGTGCATATTTTGACAAAGCATGATATGAAGGTGGACGAGAAAACTATAGAAAAGAATACGTATACTGCGCTACCCGACAACCTTGGACTGTTCAGTGAGATGTTCATTGACCCCGAAACCAAGAACGTCATTAATGCCGATGTACTCAAACGCCGCATCCTTGGCCTGACCTCTCATTTCCGTAGCGCACAGGAAGAGCTAATGCCTACCATTGAAAAGACTGCAGATGGCAAGGATTTCTTTGTCGTCAAGAGCGTCATGAGTGACCATCAATTCTCGTACTACGAAAAGGTCCGCGAAACCGAGGCCGAACAGGAGAAGGGCAATGCAAAACGCGCCGCAAAGGCAGACCCCGACGATGTCTACAAATTCACATCCACGTATCGCATATTCTCACGCGCGGCATGTAACTTTGTGTTCCCTCCGGGCATGACGCGTCCCGTTCCAAAGAAGAGCAACGATGTATCAGAAGACGATATTGACGCAATGACCGCGAAGGAACTCGCAAAACGATCCGACTATGACGCTGAAGAAGAGGATTCTAAAGAGGATGCTAAGACAAAGGCAGAGGAGGCAAAGGACTACCAGAAACAGATCACCAAGGCCCTCAAGGACTTATCCAAGAAGACGCGCGGTGGCGATTCCGTCCATCTCTCGCGCGACAAGCTCGCTCTCTATAGCCCTAAGTTTTTGAATCTCCTCGGTAATATTGAACATCCGGACAATAAGGGGCTCCATCTCCTTTACACCCAGTTCCGTACGATTGAGGGCATTGGTGTGCTGAAACTCGTGCTCGAAGCAAATGGATATGCCGAGTTCAAACTCAAGAAGAGTACCACCGGGACGTGGTCGGTTGCGGTATCCGAAGCCGATAAGAACAAACCTAAATTTGCGCTATACACGGGAACGGAAAACGACGAGGAGAAGGAGATCGTGCGCAACATATACAACAGCAACTGGGACGCCATCCCGCCAGAGATTGCCAAGTATGTCAAGGATATTCACAAGAATAACTTCATGGGCGAAGTGATCAAGATGTTTATGATTACGTCGTCTGGTGCTGAAGGGATTAGTCTCAAGAATACGAGGTTCGTTCACATTCTCGAACCTTACTGGCATATGGTGCGTATAAGACAAGTTATTGGACGCGCGCGACGTATATGCAGTCATGAAGATCTGCCTAAAAAACTCCGTACAGTCAAGGTCTACATGTACCACAGTGTCATGAGCAATGACCACAAGACGAGTGACAAGCACATCTCTCTTCGTATTCGTGATGTGAGTAAGATTGATAAAAATACACCGGTTACCACCGATGAGGCCATTTTCGAAACGGCATCCATCAAAGAAGGGGTCAATAACCAAATTCTTGACGCAGTTAAATCCACTGCGTTTGACTGTACATTGTATGCGGCGCGACGCACGGGCGATGACGACGCAGTGGCATGCTACAGCTTTGGCAAGACCGAGTCAAATGACTTTGGAACTGTCCCTGACATTGAGGTCGACAAGAGCGAACGTGCCGATCTCAATGTGCGAGACGCCATATGGGCAGCCCAAGAGGTCACATACAAAGGAAAAACGTATGCTTTTAACGAAGAAACCAACGTGCTGTATGACCTTGAGAGCTACCATAATGCAGTGGAGGGTTTGGGTGATATGATTGAGGTAGGTCGCATCGAATATGATGACGGGAAACCGGTCATTATTCTCGACTAACTTCGTATTTACAAAATGTAAATACGGACTTACATAGATGGCAATGGGGCCAGGCACAGTTTGATTTCTCCGAGAGACGCGACGTCGTATTTCACGATTAGCGGAAGATCGTTGCCCAGGTACATTTCAAGGTGGCTGCACAGAGGGCTGCATTTGATAAAGTGACTGAGGCTTCGAAGCGAAAATTCACCCTGAATCACGGTGGAACTGTCCGACTTTTGCATGAACTCCATGCTGCCATTTGACTCTGAGCGATAGATGGTGCTGTGTGCAAACGATCCTTCGCAAGAGAAAATAAGATCGGATCCAACAGATCGGATTTCAATGCGGTCCGAGATACCATTCATGTCGCGGATGATCTTTTGGAAATCCCCGGTGGGAAGCGTAATCACGGTCGAGTATTGTACATCGGGGACATCACACTCTTCATTCTCTGGCTCAATGAGTTTGAGCTTTTGTGAATAACACTGCTTGATGTTGCCATTGTCGTACTGCAGACCCAAATGCGATACAATACCATCGTTGTAATCCTCGTTATCAATGTAGATCGACAGGGTGTCGTCATTGGACATGGTAGAAATCACCTTGAACAGGTGAAGCGTGTTCGCACATACAATAATCTTATTGGGCTTACATATATATTTCTCGAATTTGTTCGCGTCGAGAATCACATTCACAAGGATGGTATGGGTCTTATCGAAGTTGATAATTTTCCAACCGTCAGACGTGAACGTAATGGTTGCATCGGTTAGAATATCCTTAAGTGCGGTAATCATGTTGCGGATCGGTTGGATCTGAACCGTCTTGATCGTTAATGCATTGTTATTCTCGTCCATGTAATGGACTGTATCTTGCCTATTTTTTATATGGTGTTTGAACGAATTCAAGACAATTATAGGGCAGCAACCGCGAGACCCACGAAGATTATGACAGATGCCAGTATGTTCGTAGTTGTAAATACGTCGCCGAATATCAAGTAGCTTGCACTGGATATGATGGCTACATCGAGTCCTGCCATAACAATGCGTATCATTCCCATGGGTACGCGCGCACTAATCACATGGACCCAAAAATAGTAGCCAAGTGAGAAAATGACCCCGGCCGCAAGAGGTTGCAGTTCCACCTCACCGGGGGCAGTCAAGAATAACCCAACAAGACCAACAATTCCTACACCAGTTGCAAACAACATCGTGACGCGTAGTGGATCGGCTATTTGTTCAAAGGTATTCCTCAGCATCAGTTGCCCTACAATAAAAAATATCGTCGCAATCCCTATTTCTGTCACCCAATTCATATTATATAATAACTTCCTTTTTTATCGTCGATACGAAGACCTTTCCTGGTGTCTGTGTAGCCGCGATGTTTCTTATATATGCATAATCAATTGCCACTCGTTTTTCGCTCCGAAGCTTGCTATTTGCTTTGCAAAGCACTGCGCCCTGACGCACGATTTTTCGAAGCAGTTTTTTGTTGGTGATATTTCTCCCTTCCAGGGCACATACGACATGGCAAGACGGGTACTGTGCGAGATGGAACCACAAATCACATGGCATGGAATTATTAACAAGGTATGTATTTTCCGCCGCGGACCGCCCAATGTAGTAGGTGTAATTTGTACCGTTGAGACAGAGCTCTACCGATTTAATCGAATTGCGGCTGTCAATATGGTTCTCTGTTTGGTATGGCGCGGGACATTCATCGTATGCTTCGTTCATAGCTGTTTCCTTGCGTAAAAAAGCATGTACTTGTCAATTTTACATTATTTTGTAATTATGTAAAACCATTAGTTGGTTGGCTGGTGCTCTTTGAATATACAACCATTGGCATTGAGATTGGGGATATGATTAAATAGAGTAGGGTTTGTGTGTTCTACCGTGTCCATCCATACCTTGATGATACAGAAGTTTTTCTTTGGCGATATAGTGATGCCATTAATATGGCTCTGTACGTTGGTATCCAATGAATATTTTTCCATACAGACATCCGTAAACAGTCGTTTCCATGCACTTGTCACCAGCTTGTTGGGAACCTTGTACGAAAAGCAGCCACCGTCGCGATTTTTGTTATCTTCCCAACGAGGCGTGATAGAATCTCGCATCACGAATAACATGCAATTTTTGATAACCGAACTGCTGATCGATTGATTAAGTGCCGTGATTTGGTCCTTGATATTGACACCCTTCATAATGGGCTTGTAACTATCCAGATCCCAATTCGAATCGGTTGGAAGATGGTAGTACAAGTCCCATTTGTCATTCAATAACGAGGGGTCGCTCATATGTGTATTGTAGAAATTATAATTCAGTTTCTTCTTCAATTTTTTGCGGAATGAGCGGGATTCCAGTTTCGTCAATTGCGATAACCTCTTCGATAAGCTCCTCCTTGGACTCCTCCTTGGACTCCTCCTTGGACTCCTCCTTGGACTCCTCCTTGGGCAGTTCCTTGGACTCCTCCTTGGACTCCTCCTCGGGCAGTTCCTTGACGGCAAATTTGCGTATGCTCAAATGAATATACTGGGTTGCATTGAGCTCAATTGTACTCATACAATCGTCCATTAGTTTGAGAGTATATGATTCATCGAATATATAGGGAAGTGATTGGTATTGCAAAAGGCGCTGAACAAATCCAACGCTAAATAATTCATTTCCATCGCGCATATAACAGCTATTTACAACAAGTGGAATTGACTTTTCCATTTTTGGATGACAGTATTCAATTGATATAAATCTTACACGGGATCGTTTGTCTTCATATTGTACATTATGGGTTGGTAATAGACGAACGATATAGTTCCCCTTGTATTTTATCATCGCAAAAGTATTAATGATGTTGCCTATGGCGCCAGGACTATCAATACGATCATTGGTATCTTCAAGAATTATCGGGATATCAGAGTCGTCTGTAATATAACTGCCCATGTTAACATAATCCTCTGTGATGAACGTCATCGGTACGGATTTAGATAGGGTTTCTCGATAGCATTTTACAGTGTTAAACCATGAGAAACGGTTGTTTGGTTCGTATTTTTGATTGGTGAAAATGCGACACAAGTCGAACGCAACATCTTCTGAGATGTTGCAAAAAATGGCAAAAAATGGCACGTATGTATAACATTTGTCGTATGCCCCCTTCAAGTACGTGTGTATAAAGCTACATGCCACAATCAATTTGAGGAAAAATGAGCTATTTGTTAGCTTTGTAGTAAGGTCTTCCAAACTCCTTGATGCGCGGTTAAGTAATCCCATTTATGATACGGTAATACATCGCATTTTTTTATATCTGTATAGTGCATGACCAAGAAATATAAATCCGGATTGTTCATATTCCGACGCGATTTGCGTCTTGAAGATAATAAGGCATTATACGAGTGTGTAACCCAGTGCGAACGGGTACATGCATGTTTCGTATTTACGCCAGAACAAGTAGGAGCCAAAAACGACTACCGATCAACGAACGCAATACAGTTCATGATCGAGAGCTTATTTGACCTCGAAAGTCGCGTTCGCAGTATTGGAGGGAAGCTCGTATGTCTGAAAGGGAAAAATAATGAAGTGATTTCATCGGTAATTGCAGAGATTTCGCCCGATGCCATATTTTTCAATATGGATTATACACCTTATGCAAGGGAACGTGACGCTACCGTCCGCAAAATATGCGAACGCGCTAATATTCCTTGTATTGAGAGTCACGATTATTACCTTCATGTTCCCGGGTCGGTGTTAACTGGCACCGGATCGGTATATAAAAAATACACTCCTTTTTATAATGCGGTTCTCCACCTTCCCGTTGACAAACCTGTTGTGAAACGTATCAAAAATATCCATAACTCATTATTCGGAGGTGACTACATCGTATCTCTTAAAGAGATGCAGAGAACCTTCCCTCAAAACCCGGATATCATGGTAAGAGCGGGACGAGATATCGCGCTGTCGCGACTTGAAATCGGAAAGAAAAAACAGACAGACTATGACAAAAAACGTGACTTCTTTACATACGACACGACCCATCTATCGGCCTATATCAAATTTGGTAACCTATCTATAAGAGAAGTTTTTCATACATTTGCCGGCACTTACGGAATTGAACATGGTGTCATGCGCGAGCTGATATGGCGCGACTTTTTTGCACATGTCTTGTTTGGGTACCCGGATGTGTTGGGACAAGCATACGTACCGCGTTATCGAAAACTAAAATGGCGCCGTTCTCAAAGCGATTTCGAGAACTGGTGCAATGGAACAACGGGCATTCCGATTGTTGACGCAGGTATGCGACAAATGAACAAAACAGGGTATATGCATAACCGCGCCCGTATGATGTGTGCTACTTTTTTGGTCAAGACGCTACTTCTCGACTGGCGTCTCGGAGAACGGTACTATGCACAAAAACTTACCGACTATGATGTTGCGTCAAATAATGGTAATTGGCAGGCCATTAGCGGCACAGGCGTGGACATGAAACCATATTATCGCGTTATGAGTCCGTGGACACAGAGTCGCAAATACGACCCAAAATGCGAATATATCCGTACATGGGTACCTGAACTGAAAGATGTACCCGACCGGGATATTCACGAATGGGATGAAAAGTGGAAGGACCACAAAGGGGTGTACAAAAAGCCCATTGCGGACGTATCTGCGCGCACGGAAGAAATGGTTGCCATGTACAAAGCGGTCTAAACATGTCATAAATATATGACATGTCTATTTAGATGTCAAGAGCAATGCTGCGGTCAGATTTCTGCTTGCGCTTCTGGGTACGCTTGGGAACCTTTCCGTCGGTCATATCGGCAACTGAGGCTGCGCTCACTACCGAATCGCTTTTCTTTTTCTGGATGTTCACGTTCTTTGTCTTGAGACCCGCGAGAAGGTCATCAATGTCTGAGTTCTTGGGACCTCGCATTTCCGGTCGCGTGCTCTTTTCTTGTGTTACCTTTCCTGCCGTGTCTAATTCAATGCCAGATTCTGCATGGG
>Ga0181557_1000850_pt1 | contig 36337 bp, 37 predicted proteins | sample 011ome_23_FD_148632 | JGI IMG/M metagenome (GOLD analysis project Ga0181557, IMG submission 148632) | Coastal salt marsh microbial communities from the Groves Creek Marsh, Skidaway Island, Georgia - 011506CT metaG (spades assembly) | ecosystem: Environmental > Aquatic > Marine > Intertidal zone...
CTCGGCCAGCGTCTTGGCCTGATCGAGTTCCATGTCCGGCAAGATCTCAAAACGCAACTGCTGGCGGTCTTCAAAAAGATGACCAAAGTAGCCACTTTGATCCAAGACTTTAATGTCTTTTAAAGTGTCATTGTTCATGCTTGAGAGATAGGCCACGACAGAAATTAATGCGACCATAAGCATGGGACTTAAAAAAGTCATGACCACAAAAGATTTGTTTCGAATCTTATTGAGATACTCTCTTGTTATGATAAGACCTAGGTGTTTCATGAATCTATTACTTAATGATTATCGCTTGGATGTAACGCATTTTTATTTTATCTCTTGTCTTGGTTTATGGCTTGAACAAATAAATCATTGGCCGTGGGGACTTCTGCCACAAAATGATAAATCATACCATAATGACTTAACCCTGTGAGGACCTCATTGGGATTATCCTTTTCGGAGAGTTGAAGGCTGAATTGTACCCCTTTGTATACAGACTTAAACGTGCTTGGGACAATATCGAATTTTTCCCCGATAGCTTTCAGGGTCTGCTCAGGGTCCGCACATTCGACACCCACCTTATATCGATTACTCAGATGTGCCCTTTTAATTTCAGTCAAATTCCCGTCGAGTATTATTTTTGATTGATGCACCAAGGCGATGTGATCACAGAGTTCTTCCACGGATTCCATGCGGTGCGTTGAAAAAATAACTGTAGCGCCCTCGTCGCGCAAACGCAAAATCTCCTTTTGGATGACTTGAGCATTAATTGGGTCAAAGCCACTAAAAGGTTCGTCAAAAATCAAAAGTTTAGGCAGGTGTAATACCGTAACGACAAACTGAATTTTCTGTGCCATTCCTTTGGACAACTCTTGAATCTTTTTGTCCCACCAGTGTCCGATTTCAAGACGTTCGAACCACACCTTAAGCTGGGCCTTTGCCTCTGATTTAGGCATACCTTTAAGTTGTGCCAAGTAAAGTGCTTGCTCCCCAACCCTCATGGATTTATAAAGGCCACGCTCCTCTGGTAAATAGCCAATATCACTAATATGATTCGGTGCTAATGGCGAACCATCCAAAAACACACTACCTTGATCGGGCATGGTGATTTGATTAACGATGCGAATTAATGTCGTTTTACCTGCCCCATTAGGGCCGAGTAAGCCGAAAATAGAACCTTTAGGAACAGAGAGACTGACCCGATCTAGTGCCGCAAAATCGCCAAAAGACTTAGAAACCTCATTTACTTCTAATAATGCCATAACTCAAATTATTGATAGCGCTTTGATAAGCGTACAATTACCCCGTAAAGGTAATTTATCTGCCAAGAAAATGGGTAGTTTATAAACAAAACCCACCCTAAATCGGATGGCTTAGGGTGGGAAAAAAAATTGCTATGAAAAAGAAAAAATTGACTCTTTATTGGAAAAGAGACCCTCAAATATAAACAAAAAAATATGTTTTTAACATTAATTTACGAAAACATATCTTTCACCTTTTCAAAAAAGGACTTGTCTTCTTTTTCAGGTTTAGGCATAAAATGCTCATCATTCTTCATTTTTTCAAAGAAATCTCGCTGTTCTTTGGACAGGGTTTTTGGTGTCCAAACGTTTAAGTGCACCAACAAATCCCCTACACCGTATCCTTGGACACTGGGGATCCCCTTACCGCGTAATCGCAGAATTTTTCCGCTTTGGGCTCCAGGTTCAATTTTAATGCGCACTTTACCGGAAACCGTCTCAATTTCTTTGGACGTTCCCAAAACCGCATCAGATAAGCTCACGTATAAGTCATAATGGAGGTTATCTCCCTCTCTTTGCAGCAGCGGATGTTCCTCTTCTGTAATGGCAACGATTAAATCTCCAGATATGCCTTGACCCGGGGCGTCATTACCTTTACCAGAAACCTTAAGTTGCATTCCATCTACGACTCCAGCCGGTATTTTAATGGATACCGTCTCTTCGCTAACGACCATTCCATCGGCATCGGCCTCGGCTGGTCTATGATCTAATATTTGGCCTGCACCGCGACAAGTACCACAGGTCGCTGCTGTTTGCATTCGCCCCAAAATGGTGTTTTGAATTTTCGTGACTTGCCCTTGCCCTTGACATGTACTGCAGGTTTTATAAGTGGTGCCTGGCGCTTGTTTATTGCGCTTGACTTTAATTTTTTTCTCAACACCCTGAGCTATTTCTTCCAGGCTTAAACTCACTCGAATACGCAGATTACTTCCTTTTGTACGGCGTTGTCCGCCACCAAAACCACCGCCAAATCCACCACCGAAGGCCCCGCCGAAAATATCTCCAAACTGACTGAATATGTCGTCCATATTCATGCCGCTACCGCCGAAACCACCGCCTTCAAAGGCTTGATGACCGAATTGATCGTAACGCGCCTTTTTATCAGGATCGCTAAGTACTTCATAGGCCTCTGCCGCCTTTTTAAAGTTTTCTTCGGCCTTTGCGTCACCCGGGTTTTTATCAGGATGATATTCAATGGCTTTCTTGCGATAAGCCTTCTTGATTTCGCTCGCACTAGCGCCTTTTGAAATACCTAATATTTCGTAAAAATCTTCTTTCATATTATTGTCCGATCACTACCTTGGGATAGCGAATAATTTTTTCACCCAGCATATACCCTTTTTCAATGACATCAATGATTTTTCCCTTCATGTCCTGGGTCGGAGCTGGTATTTGGGTTATCGCCTCGTGTAAATCCGCATCAAAAGTAGTTCCAGCCTGAGTGTCAATCAAGGCTAAGCCTTTTTGTTTAAGGGTTTCAAAGAACTTATTGCGGATAAGAGCAACCCCTTCAAATAAGGCATCGTCTGATTTTTCGAGTTCTTTTATCGCGCGATCAAAATCATCGAGCACTGGAAGCAGGGCGACCATGACATCATGACTCGCTGTCTTAAATAATTCAATACGCTCCTTACTTGTACGACGTTTATAATTTTCAAACTCGGCAAATAATCTAAGATAACGGTCCTTTTCTAAGGCCAAAGCATCTTCAGGTGAAGGTTCATTTGAAGTTTCGTGATCGCCTTCTTTGGACTCTATCTCGTTCTCTTTGGCCGCATTATTCTGATTTTGATCCTGTTGCGTCCCCTCAAATGGCATCTCAGTAGACTCTTCTTGGGCTTTTTTAGTTTTTTTACTCATCGACGTTAAAAATGTTTGACTCCTGTTAAGAAGCAAATTTATTGCCACAACAAGTAAAATGTCAAAATGTCATTACCTTAGTAGGTCAGCGATCGCCTGACGGATTTTTCCAAATTTAAAATCGAATTTGGCCTGAATTAAAATCTCTGGCAATACCCAATGACTGTCCAGTAGTAGGGAGGATCGCTCACCGAGCAGTAAGCGTAAGATAGAAGCAGGTACAGCGGGCAACCATAATTTATGTCTTAGATGCTGTGCCAAGACTTGGGTCATTTTTTCGTGCGTTACCGGCTTTGGTGCTACGGCATTTATATTTCCAGTAAAATGATTGTCGATAACCCACAGGTAAATCCTCACAAGATCATCAATGTGGATCCAAGATTGCCATTGTTTTCCAGAACCTAAAATAGCGCCAACCCCATATTTGATCGGCTTGATGATGGTAGGAAGCACACCCCCATTTTTGGCCAAAACTAATCCAGTTCGCACCGCAGCAGTATGCACATTTTTTTTATGCCCCTGATGCGTTGCCATTTCCCACTGGCGAACGACTTCAGCTAAAAAGCCCGATCCATAGGTTTGGTCCTGATCCGTGTAATTTAACGAATAAGACGAGGCGTAACCTGAAATTCCACTGGCCCCAATATAGTGCACTTTATGGTCTTGATGTTTTAAAGCGAGTTTAAGGGCTTTGGCGGTGTCTAGTCGGCTTTGTAAAATGTCTTTTTTGCGCTTTTTGGTCCATGGCAAAGACACCGAAGTTCCCGCCAAATTAATGACCACATCAACATTCTCTAGGGCCTCTTTCGCGCAAAAATGATTTTTGGGATCCCAATAAAATCCTTGAGCACCTTGAAGGCTATTCTTTTTTTGATCGTCTGTGGTTAAAAATTGAACCTCATCCCCTCTTTGCAGCAAAGCGACAACTAAAGGTTTCCCTATTAATCCTGTTGCCCCTGCAATAAGTACCCTCATTTTATTTTTTTCGCGAAGTTAATGTAACCTTGCTGTACTGCCAACTGCAATAGGAATAACATTTAGTTAAATTTTGGACCAAAACATTACATTTTCGTCCCTCGGAGCATTTCTCTTTTTCCCGGTGGACCTGGCAAACGTTCCACTTTAAAACCTACCTCTTGAAGCGCCCGACGAACACTACCTTTGGCGGCGTAAGTAACGAAAATCCCATGAGGACGAAGGGCTTTATATAGGGCCAGAAATCGCTCTATTTCCCAAAGTTCAGGCTGAACACGGGCCCCAAAAGCATCGTAATAGACCAAATCATAAACTTGATCCGCCACAAAATCTTCAAACCGCATATTTTTTTTAAGTAGTGTAAATCCATCAGCGATTTCATTGGGCAAATCCCAAGACACCTCATGGAGTGTTTTAAATAAGGCTTCACTACAATTTAATTGCTTTGCGTAATCTAAGGTGTGGTAATGATCTGGTGTCAAAGGAAATGCCTCTAAAGCATCATAATTTATTGAAAATGAGGGGCGTTTATTTTCGAAATTATACTGCTCTTGTCGTTCGTCCTGGAAATATAAAAGAGTGAGTAAAGCATTGAGTCCCGTTCCAAAACCCATTTCTAAAATTGAAAGGTGGCTCGTCGATTTTAAGGCTAATCGATGTGTAAGCCCTTGATCAATGAATACATGCTTCGACTCTGCAATGGCACCATGTCGAGAATGATAGGTCTCATCGAGTCCTTCATGATATAAACTAGAGGATCCGTCACCGGTTTGAATCAATTTAAGCGCATGGGCTTTCGGGGTCATAAAATTTAGACCTGAAATTATTCAGTGGCTCCAGAATCTGAAGTCCCCTTTGAATCTGAAGTCCCCTCTGAATCTGATTTAGACGTATCCGCTTCCTCAACAATCGCTGATGCAGGCACCAAAACGCCATCAGCCATAAAGTCTAAACTGAGTTCAGGTTCTGTAATGGCATCAATTTCGTCCTGCGGTTTACCCGCATCTTGGGCAAAGTGTTTCAAATCATCAACACTTGTTTTAGAGACATAGGCTTTACCAGAAACAACGACCTCAACCTCAGAAAGGTATTTGGGCACAAAAAATCCGTAATCCTTGAACTTCACAAAGGCTTCTTGTTCTCCAACGGCCAAACGCATCCAACAACCTTTCATTTTACATACGCTATTGACCGGCGCTTGAAATTTTGCAGCTATGGTATCTCCTTCTTTTAGATCAGAATACAAAGCCATCATTGCAGCAGCGTCAATGGCATTTTCTGCATCGATTTGAGCACCGAAAGAAACATTTTCTTGAGCCGTTGTCCCTGATTGATCTTGACTATTTTCAGACGGAGCACCTGAGTTCTTACAAGAACCAAAAGCAAGGAACAATAGAGCAAGGAGAAATAAATTTTTCATGTTTAGGGGGTTTTATAATCAATGAATTAGAGTGCAATTTTATGAAATTTTAAGGGCATTTTGGGTATTTTTTTGCCTAATTTTGCCGCGATGAATCACCTAAAAGAACGATCCAAGTGATTGAAGTAAGCCGATGCCAGAACAGCCGAATTGATACGGTAGATTTTAACCAGCTTACTTTTGGTAAGACCTTTACCGACCATATGTTTTGCTGCACCTATGATCAAGGGGTGTGGCAGAATCCAAAAATCACTCCTTACGGCCCTATAACGCTAGACCCAGGAGCAAAAGTATTTCATTACGGACAGGCCATATTTGAAGGAATGAAAGCCTTCAAAGACGATCATGGGAGTATCTTTTTATTTCGACCTGATCAAAACATTGCTCGATTTAATACATCTGCCCAGCGCTTGGCCATTCCTGAATTTCCAGAGGCATTATTTTTTGAAGCCCTTAAAACACTAGTCGATATTGATCGTGACTGGGTCAAAGGAGGTCACGGCCATGCTTTATATATTCGACCATTTGTCATTGCTACTGAAACTGGAGTAGCAGCATCGCCAGCGGGACGCTATGAATTTATGATTCTACTTTCGCCAGTTACGGCATATTACAATGAAAAACTTAAAGTCCTCATTGCCGATCATTACAGTCGCGCAGCGGATGGCGGTGTAGGATTTGCCAAAGCAGCCGGAAATTATGCGGCGCAATTTTACCCGACAAATCTAGCGCGTGAAAAAGGGTATCATCAGGTCATTTGGACCGATGCCGGCAGCCATGAGTTTTTGGAAGAAGCAGGAACGATGAACGTATTTTTCCGCGTAGGAGATACTTTAATTACGGCCCCAACAAACGATCGAATTCTAGATGGTGTGACCCGTAAGAGCATCATAGATCTCGCTCATGAGATGCATTTGGATATCTCGATACGCAAATTCAGTGTCACAGAGCTTATGGAGGCTTATCACAGTGGTGAAATGAAAGAAATCTTTGGCTCAGGAACTGCAGCAACCATCAGCGCAGTTAGTGCGTTTGGACACAAGGATAAACTGTACACCTTGCCAGAAGTGAGTGATGCTTATGCAGACCGCCTAAAACATGCGCTTCAGGAAATACAATACAATCGTGCGAACGATCCATTTGGTTGGCGCGTAAAAGTCTAAAGCCTGTTTAAATCTTTTTTATTTGCCCCTTTCGTCATCAATTACGATTGATGCAATGTCTGGTTTAAAATAATTCGGCCCTTTAAGGACTTTGCCATCCTCTCTGTAGATTGGCTGGCCGTCTTGACCAAGTTTTGACATATTGCTGCGCTGAATTTCATCAAAGACCGCTACAATTTTATCCTGCAGCCCATGTTCGATAATGGTTCCACATAAGATATACAGCATGTCGCCGAGGGCATCAGCGACCTCCACCAAATCTCTATTATTGGCAGCTTCGAGGTATTCCTCATTCTCTTCTTTCATTAAATTAAAGCGCAATTGGTGCTTTTTGTCTCCTAAATCTGCTTTGGGCTGTGCTTCAATCCCAAGACCAAAGGCCTGGTGAAAATCACGGACCGCATCTGTGTAGTGTTTCATAAATAATCCCTTAATAATTTCTATTTTTGTATGCCTTCAAATCCCGCTTCATCGGGGAAGGCCCAATAGACCAAAAACGCTATATTGACCTAAAACACTGAAATGTTTAGTACTGGACAAATAATTTTCTCAATCTGTTTTTTTGTTGCTTTTGTGTTGATCATTCGACTTAGCTACAAAAAAGACAGGGCCATTCACCAAAAACATTTCAAAGGAAAACGCTGGGTTTTGATTGGATTCCTAGCATTTTTCTTACTGCTTTTGCTGACCAAAATTTGGTTAAAACAATAAATTGAGTTACCCCTATTTATTGGCCACTTTTACTCTTATTTAGTACCTAAAGATTTCCGTAATTCTTACTGTATTCTAACATCTGAGCTTCAAACGATTCTGGCTGAACGACTTTAAACCCGACTATTTCGTCTTGCGCATTGCGCTCGGGCACTAAAACTGGATTCACAAATCCACTGTATGGTGCAGAGGTAAATTTGCTGTTTCGCTCGAGGACTTCGGCATGCAAGGTTTGATCTACTTTTACCCCGTAATTCTCAACCAGCGCCATAGCAGCCTCATAATCCCCTTCACTTGTGATGCGCTGGGTCTCGCGCAATAGCTGACCAAATAATTCGCGTAATTGGTTGTAATCTTTGATGTCATAATAAGTTTTCCCATCGTGGGTAACACGCTCGATAACCCCTTGATCCTGGCCTTTTTCAAAAACCCACGCACTCACCCATTGACGGTTGCGCATATGGGCTTCTTCTACATCATCACCCAGATTCAACCGAATGAGCTGAGTTACCAGTCCATTGCGAATATATCCATCATAGGCCGCTTTTCCCGTCGCTTCCCAATCCGTGACCAAACCAAGTTCTTGTAATTTTGGATCCATCAGGTAATAAAGTCCAAACAAATCAGCACGACCTTCCTCAATGGTTGATTTATAGCTTTTCAAGGTTTCCTTTGGTGTGCCCACTCCTGGATTTATTTGTCCCGATGCATGGCCCACAACCTCGTGCAACGCGGTGTGCAATTTGTCGGCTAATGCTCCGTATTGCTCCTCCAATTCAATCTCTTGGGCATCATGGGCAAATTCTTGTAAACGCCCACTGCCGACCGCACTGTTATAGGCGTTGATAATATTTCCTAAGGACACAGACTTACTTCCATGAGCTTGTCTGATCCAGTTATTGTTCGGCAAATTAACTCCAATCGGCGTGCTCGGTGAGGCATCTCCTGATTCCCCGGCTACAACCACCGTCTTATACGAGACCCCTTTGACTTCTTTTTTCTTGTGTTCAGGCATTAGTGGTGAATTGTCCTCAAACCACTGGGCTTGCTCAGAAAGCACGCTCATCTTTTTGGACATATCAAAATCTTTGATCTGTACAATAGTCTCGTAAGATCCTTTATAACCTTTTGGATCGTTATACACTTCAATAAATCCATTGATCCAATCAATATTCCCCTCCGTGGCATTGACCCATGCAACGGCATATTCATCCCAAGTGTGCAAGTCTCCCGTTTTATAATATTCAACAAGGAGCTTCAAGGCCTCGGCCTGAGCTGGATTCTCTGCAACGGTTACCGCCTGCTCCAACCAGTAAATGATTCGATCTATAGCTTGCCCATAGAGTCCACCACTACGATAAACTTGTTCTACTAGAGCGCCATCTTGTTTTACTAATCGGGTATTAAGGCCAATTTCAATTGGACGTTCTGGATCCACACTTACTGACCCGTAATAATCCTCAACATCTTGAGTCGTCACATCGGGGCCGTAAAAATTAATAGCACTTTCTAAAACAATATCGGCGTCTTTACTCAGATTAACCTTTTTGTCGTCTTTATCGTTAAAGATCACCTCAAAGGCCTCACCTTCAAGTTTGGCTCCGGATTCCATCAATAATTCTTTTAAATATTTTGCCGGGAATTCAGGCATGATTTTGTCGTTGCTGTAATGGTGATGAATCCCGTTTGAAAACCATACGCGCTTAAGATAGGTCTCGAAGGCCATCCATTGGTCACTGGTGCGCTGTCCAGGAAAATCAACATATATTTTTTCTAGTGCCTTGCGAATTTCAAGATTGTGTCTGTAATTCTGCGCCCACATGATATCGCGCCCTTCGAGTCCGGCTTGAGTCATAAAATAGACCAACTTCTGCTCATTTAAAGTCAACTCTTCAAAACCAGGAATCTGATAACGCAAAACTTTTACGTCAGAAAATTGATCGACATTAAAGTCAAAAGTAGTTTCTTGTTCAGGCGTGGTTTGATCCCCACAGCTGGTTAAGGTCAATAATCCGAGTAATACGGCACTTAAAAGATATTGTTTCATTTTTGGTAATTTTTGAAGCCTAAAGGTAGTTAAAATTTGATTTTATTTTAGGGTCAAAGTTCTGATTCGCCCCTCAATTTTCTCAAAAAATAAGCAACCATCGCTAAAGGTTGGTGCTTGTCTCGGCTTTGGTCCCCAAAATTATTTATCTTAGCCCACACGCTGTGCGAGTTAATTGTTTTAGACGTTTGAATTCATGATTAAAAATATTGTCTTAGTGTTCCTTGGTGGCGGATTAGGCAGTACGCTACGCTACGGGCTTAGCAGCTGGCTAAATCAATATTATCCCTGGGCTGCAGGAACCTTTAGCGCAAATATTTTGGGCAGTCTAATCATCGGACTGTTAATGGGGTGGTTTATCAAATGGCCCCACTTTGAAGCCGATCTGCGCCTACTTTTGGCTATAGGATTCTGCGGCGGATTCACCACCTTTAGTGCTTTGGCTTTGGAACAAGTCAATATGATAAAAAATGGAGCCACAATGCACGCTCTTGTTTACATGGCCTCAACCATGGTATTGGGCGTAGCTGCAGTCTACTTGGGTCTTTGGCTCAGCCGACAATAAAAGTTCCTACAGGACTGCGTCCCAAATTACTATTCCGGACTAAATACACTTTTAGTGTTCCTTAAAGGCTTTAATCCCGGCTTCAATACGCACAGGCAAGTCGTTTTCTTTAGGAGGAATGGGACAAGAATAACGCTCATTATACGCGCAATAAGGATTATAGGATTTGTTAAAATCTAAAATTAAACGATCCCCTTCAGGAATACGCAAGTCGATATAACGACCTCCGCCATAAGCCCCATCACCTGAGGTCCAATCCGTGAATGGACAAAACAAATAGTCGACGTATTGTGGATCATCATACCCCGGAGCACTCCGATAGACAGGCAGCTGTAATTCTTGATCGTTTAAGGTAAAATACAAAATGCCATATTGAACGTACTCCGGCCGACGCTCGGTTGTGGTAGGCATCAGGAACGGCGTTGCATTTGGCGTGCGTTCTAGAAGCGCTGTCACCCTATAATCTAAGTTAATTGGATACCATTTTAGTCCTTTGAATTGGCTTAAATCTTCAGGTTTTAAAATACTTTGCTCAGGATCGGCAAATTCGCCATCCATCTTGTCTTGATAGTCTTGTATTTCTTGAATAATACGATCCTTATTTTGGGCTATAACAGGATGTTGTAACACTAGTGAACTCAAGAAAAAGAGGGTAATAATCGGCTTCATAATTGTGGCACTATAGGATGATGATCAACAACTTTGGATAAAATAATTTGTGTTTTGGTCTCACCAAATACGATGAGCCTATCAATAAACTGCTCGAGGTGTTTTTGGTTAATCAAAACCACCTCCATAACAATGTTTTCATTTCCTGTAATCCGATAGCAATTTACAACCTCAGGGAAACCCTTTACTTGATCCAAAAATGGTTTGAGTTTTCCCATGAAGGCACGCACGGTAATGATAGCCCGCAATTGATAACCGCATTCAAAAGAAGAGACCTCCGTGCGATAACCTTTAATAATCCCAGCATCCTCCATTTTCTTAATTCGTTCATTCACCGCTGGCGAACTGATCCCCACGATTCGACCTATTTCCGCATGCGAATAACGGGCATTGGTCTGCAGACATTGGAGAATACGCCGATTTAATTGATCCATGTTATTTTCAAACTATTCTTAATAATTATCGAAATTTAATAAAAAAAACTTAAATTTTAAACTATAAATGCCTTTTTAATTTAAATGATTAAGTGCAGATAAACGCCTTTAAATTAAATTTGATTAATTCTGCTAGCCTCAGAATCTGCTATGAAAAAAAGACTATCGCATCGTTTACATTATCCGCCCTTGTATGACAAGGCGCTAGATATTTTGACCTTATCGCGTCATATGTCTTATCTCTACACTGAGGACCTCATTGGCACGGAACATCATGGCCCTGAGGACAAAGAAATTTACTTTACAGGGGACATTATTCAGCAATCCTATAGTTTGGTCCCGGAGATTCTACGCGCAGAAAATCAACCTTATGCCGAAGACAAAAGAAGATATGCCAAACGGGTTAAATTGTTGACAAAAAAGCTTTTCTACACCTGTGATCGCCTTGAAAATAGCTCGGTTCAAAGCAAAGAATTTTTACCTCTTTTTAGAAAGGAACTCAGACAATTCCGCAAACTACAGCGCACTTGGGCCCTTATGCTATAAACTGAGCCTACATATTTCGGCGGTATTGCCCACCGACATCAAATAATACCCGAGTAATTTGCCCTAATGACGCCACCTTGACGGCCTGCATGAGTACGGCAAACAAATTCTCATTGTTTTTAGCTGCCACGGTCAAGGCCTCCAAGGCCTCACGCAGTTCTGCCCCCTTGTTTGTGTGCAGAGCGCGAACAGTGTTGATTTGAATCTGTTTCTCTTGCTCGGTAGCCCGAATTACTTCAGAAGGAATTATAGTTGGAGAACCTTTGCTGCTCAAAAAGGTATTGACCCCAATGATAGGAAACTCCCCGGTATGCTTTAGGGTCTCATAATGCAAACTTTCCTCTTGAATTTTTCCGCGTTGGTACATGGTCTCCATAGCACCCAGGACTCCTCCTCGCTCCGTAATTCGATCAAATTCTATCAAAACGGCCTGCTCCACTAAATCAGTTAATTCCTCGATAATAAATGCGCCTTGAATTGGGTTTTCGTTTTTAGCAAGCCCGAGTTCTTTATTAATGATGAGCTGAATTGCCATAGCGCGACGCACACTGTCCTCAGTTGGGGTGGTTATGGCCTCATCATAAGCATTGGTATGAAGAGAATTACAATTGTCATGAATCGCATAAAGCGCTTGCAATGTTGTACGGATATCGTTAAAGTCAATTTCTTGAGCATGAAGGCTGCGTCCTGAAGTCTGAATATGGTATTTGAGCATTTGTGATCGTGGATCAGCGCCGTATTTTTCGCGCATGGCCTTGGCCCATATTTTACGGGCGACGCGACCGATTACTGCATATTCTGGATCAATTCCATTACTAAAGAAAAAAGATAAATTTGGTCCAAAATCATCAATGCTCATTCCTCTTGATAAATAGTACTCTACATAGGTAAAGCCATTGGACAAGGTGAAGGCAAGCTGTGTAATAGGATTTGCCCCAGCCTCAGCAATATGGTATCCTGAAATACTGACCGAATAAAAATTCCGGACCTTTTGCTCAATAAAATATTCCTGTACATCACCCATGAGGCGCAGCGCAAATTCTGTCGAAAAAATACAGGTATTTTGGGCCTGATCCTCTTTTAAAATATCAGCTTGAACGGTTCCTCGAACCTGAGTAAGGGTATCCGCCTTAATTTTATAATACACTTCAGCGGGTAAAACTTGATCCCCGGTTATCCCAAGAAGTAAAAGCCCCAATCCATTGTGTCCTTTTGGGCGTTCACCGTGATATTTTGGACGTAAGGCTTTATCCGGATAATGAGCCGTTAGTGTCTTTTCCACCTCAGCCTCTAATTGATGTTCTTTGATATACTTTTCACAATTTTGATCAATCGCTGCATTCAAGAAAAATGCCAAAACCATGGGCGCCGGGCCGTTAATGGTCATGCTCACCGAAGTCATTGGATCGGATAAATCAAAACCACTGTACAATTTTTTGGCGTCATCTAAACAACATACCGACACCCCGGCATTGCCTATTTTACCGTAAATATCGGGTCTGAGGTCCGGGTCATGCCCATAAAGAGTCACGCTGTCAAAGGCCGTAGACAAACGAATGGCCGACATGTTTTGACTCAAATAATGAAATCTTCGGTTTGTGCGTTCCGGTCCGCCTTCTCCGGCAAACATCCGTGTAGGATCTTCGGCGACCCGTTTAAAAGGATACAAGCCTGCCGTATAAGGAAAGGAACCAGGGACATTTTCTTGCATCATCCATTCTAATAAATCGCCCCAGGCCGTATAGCGTGGCAAAGCCACCTTGGGGATTTGGGTCATGGAAAGTGAAGTACTGTGGGTCGGCATTTTTATAACCTTATCCCTTACCTGAAAGTCGTATTCCGGAGCACGATATTTAGCCTTTAGGCTGTCCCAATCCACAATTTGTTGCCATAAATGTGGATCTAGATTCATTTTGACGGATTTAAATTGCCCTAAGAGTTGATCCAACAAAGCAGCGGATTCATTCTCACTTGGCCTGTCCTGGATACTGAGCCCCTCTGCACTCAATTTTACGGGGTTTGGTGATAAATGTTCGATTGCTTTGAATAGCCCATATAAGGTTTGGGCTACTTTAGCTTGGGCTCCAGCAAATGTATCGTACTGACGAATCGATTCTGAAATTTCTGAAAGATAACGCGTGCGCGCCGGGGGAATAACAAAAACCTTTTCTGAATCTTGGTCCTGGGAAGAGGCCTCTAGGGGCCAGTCCAGATTCATACGCTGAATCAAGGTCTGCATAATTGCCCCATATAAACGATTCATTCCTGGGTCATTAAATTGAGAAGCAATAGTCCCAAATACCGGAAGCTGCTCGCTTGGCGTTTCCCATAAATTATGATTGCGCATATACTGTTTGCGCACATCTCTTAGGGCATCCAAAGCGCCGCGTTTGTCAAATTTATTTAGGGCCACCAGATCAGCGAAATCAAGCATATCGATTTTTTCAAGCTGGGTGGCTGCCCCGAATTCCGGAGTCATCACATAAAGCGACACATCACTGTGTTCTAAAATTTCAGTATCGCTTTGGCCTATTCCAGAGGTTTCGAGTATCACCAAATCAAATCCTGAAGCTTTAACTAAATCAAGGGCATCATTGACGTATTTAGACAGCGCCAAATTACTTTGTCGTGTTGCCAAACTGCGCATATAGACTCTTGAAGTATTAATGGCATTCATCCTAATCCGATCCCCCAACAAGGCCCCTCCAGTTTTTCTCTTAGATGGATCCACAGAAATAATGGCCAATCGTTTTTCTGGGTAGGCCGCCAAAAATCGGCGCACGAGCTCATCGACCAAAGAGGATTTTCCTGCCCCACCAGTTCCCGTTATTCCCAAGACAGGAACCTGACTTAGATCAGCAGAATTTCGCAGTTCTTCTAAAAACAATTTGATTTGATCGGGAAAATTTTCTGCAGCACTGATGCATTGGGCCACATATTGAGGCTGGTCTACAGAGAGCTTTTTGCGGTCAAACTCAGTGAGGTCTCCTCGCGACTCATCACTTTTTTCCACCAAATCATTGATCATGCCCTGTAAGCCCATGGCGCGTCCATCATCTGGCGAATAAATGCGTGTAATCCCATAATCCATCAATGTTTTTATTTCTTCTGGAAGGATTACGCCACCACCACCACCAAAAATCTTGATATGACCTGCACCGCGCTCTTGAAGGAGATCATGCATATATTTAAAATACTCCATATGCCCGCCCTGATAGGACGTCATGGCAATAGCATGCGCATCTTCTTGAATCGCTGTCGAAACCACTTCATCCACACTTCTGTCATGTCCCAAATGAATCACCTCGACCCCTGTGGCCTGGATGATGCGGCGCATAATATTTATGGCGGCATCATGACCATCAAAAAGCGAGGCGGCGGTTACAATTCGAATTTTATGTTTTGGACGATAGGGCTCTGGTTGCTGCATTGTCAATTTTTGGGTCGTTAATGGGTATAAATTTACGAATTCATCAGCGAATGGATGATTTTATACCACATTATTCAACCTAAAACACCCTCAATAAACCCGGACTTAACCCCAACGTTTTGCGAGTATCGCCTTCATTTGCTCTTGAAGTTTCTGAGCTTCAGCAGCTGCAGCTTGAGCAAAGTCTTCTCCGCGACTTGCGTAAATGATTCCGCGTGAGGAATTTATCAAAAGTCCGACCTGGTCATTCAAAGCGTGGGCACAAACCTCATCGAGACTACCCCCTTGGGCGCCTACTCCAGGAACCAATAAAAAAGATTCTGAAGCAATGGCCCGCACACGGGACAAATACTCCGTTTTAGTCGCCCCTACCACAAACATGAGGCGCTCGTGATTTGTATAGGTTTGGGCGGTTTGTAAGACTTGCTCAAATAAGTTTTGCTCAGTATCACTGACCTGAAAGTCAAAGGCCCCAGGGTTTGACGTCAAAGCCAAAAGAATGACAAATTTGTCTTCAAAGGCCAAAAAGGGCTCTACGGAGTCTCGACCCATATAAGGGGCAATGGTTAGGGCATTAAATCCCATATGATCAAAAAAGGCCTTGGCGTAACGCGTAGAGGTATTGCCAATATCACCTCTTTTGGCATCAGCAATGGTAAAAATTTCAGGATGATTTACATTCAAATAATCTATAGTCTTCTCTAATGCCTGCCATCCTTTGGTCCCATAAGACTCATAAAACGCCGTATTAGGCTTGTAGGCCACCGCAAGGTGATGAGTCGCATCAATAATGGCTTTATTAAAGGCAAAAATTGGATCTTCTTGCTCCAATAAATGGACTGGAATTTTATCCAAATCAACATCCAATCCGATGCAGAGAAAAGATGATTTATCGTGTATTGCCTGAGTAAGTTGTTCCTGAGTCATCAGTTTAAATTAAATGCTTGATCCATTTAAAAGGTATCCCCTGTCTCTTGTAATTTTTCGGTATTGCGCACCAATTGTAATTCGTCAATTATTTTTTGGATATCCCCGTCCATGATGTTCCCCAAATCGTAAAGGGTCAAATTAATGCGGTGGTCTGTAACACGTCCTTGCGGGTAGTTATAGGTCCGAATCTTGGCACTTCGATCTCCCGAGGACACCATGCTTTTGCGCTTTTGTGAATCAGCCTCCATCTTTTTGGCCAATTCGAGCTCGTAAAGTCTTGAGCGCAAAACTTTCAAGGCTTTTTCAAGGTTTTTATGCGATGATTTCTGATCTTGACAACTTACAATCATCCCCGTTGGTTCGTGGTGTAATTTAATGGCCGAATAAGTGGTGTTTACCGATTGTCCCCCGGGCCCTGTAGATGTCGTGCGTTCGATGCGCACTTCAGTCATATCGAGTTCTACATCAAACTCCTCAGCTTCGGGTAGGACCATGACTGTGGCCGCACTGGTATGCACTCGCCCTTGCGTTTCGGTTTGTGGGACCCGCTGTACGCGATGCACCCCTGCTTCGTATTTAAGCGTTCCATAAACGTCCTCTCCATTGACCTCAAAGATTATTTCTTTGAAACCACCACTTGTCCCTTCATTGTAATCTACTACACTGACCTGCCAACCTTTTGACTCACAGTATTTGGTATACATACGATGTAAATCTCCGGCAAAAATACTGGCTTCGTCACCCCCCGTTCCTGCGCGAATTTCAACGACCGCATTCTTGGCGTCTTCTGGTTCTTTTGGAACCAATAAAAAGCGAATTTCTTCCTCGAGTTTCGGCTTGAGTTCTTGAGCCGATTCAAGCTCCATTTTGGCCATTTCAATCATTTCTGGATCTGTTTCTCCAGCCAAAATTTGCTGCGCCTCATCAATGGCGTTTTGCATAGCAATGTAGGCCTCGCGCTTTTTCATGAGCAAGGAAAGGTCCTTGTATTCCTTATTGAGTTGAATATAGCGCTTTTGATCACTAATAACCTCGGGTTGGATGATCAGGTCATTAACCTCATCAAACCGCTGCTTAACTATGTTCAGTTTTTCTAGCATATACAAAGAATGCCCTATTGTTTGGGCAAATTTACATTAATTTTATGGCTAAACGCTAATGGTAATCGAAGTGGCCGTGCTCAGAAACGATGGTCAAACTCTTTTGATCCGCGTCTAAAACGCGACCGACGATCTGCGCCTCGATATTGAACTCAGCAGCAATATCTATTATTTCTTGCGCGTGCTTTGGGTCCAGATAAAATTCCATGCGGTGGCCCATGTTAAAGACCTGGTACATTTCTTTCCAAGGCGTTTGGCTTTCCTTTTGAATTAGCTCAAATAGTGGTGGGGTCGGAAATAAATTGTCCTTAATGACTTGTCCGCGGGATAAAAAGTGTAAGATTTTAGTTTGAGCGCCGCCACTGCAATGAACCATACCAGCGATGCATTCGCGCCCCAACTTATCAAAAATGGCTTTGACTACAGGAGCGTATGTTCTTGTGGGGGATAAAACGAGTTTCCCGGCATCAAGTGGTGTTCCCTCAATAGGCTGAGTGAGCTCCTTGGTGCCTGAATACACTAATTCTTCCGGAACCGCTGCATCATAACTTTCTGGATAGCGCTTTGCAAGACTTTTGGCAAAAACATCATGACGGGCAGAAGTGAGTCCATTGCTACCCATTCCACCATTGTACTCTTGTTCATACGTGGCTCGTCCAAAGGACGCCAAACCTACAATCACGTTACCCGGTTTAATATTGGCATTGTCGATCACCTCAGAACGCTTTAATCGAGCCGTTACTGTAGAATCGACAATGATGGTTCTCACCAAGTCCCCAACATCGGCGGTCTCTCCTCCAGTGGCATGAATGGTCACGCCTTTGGCGCTGAGCTCTTCCACTAATTCTTGTGTTCCTTGGATGATGGCTGAAAGTACTTCGCCAGGGATTAAATTTTTATTGCGTCCAATTGTGGAGGATAACAAGATATTATCCACCGCTCCAACACATAGAAGATCATCGATATTCATGATTAAAGCATCTTGCGCAATACCTTTCCAAACACTCAAATCTCCAGTTTCGCGCCAATACATATAGGCCAAAGAAGATTTAGTGCCCGCTCCATCGGCGTGCATCACTAAGCAATGGTCAGGACTCCCGGTAAGATAATCAGGAACTATTTTGCAAAATGCCCCTGGAAATAGGCCTTTATCGACCTTTTCAATGGCTTTATGAACCTCAGACTTAGCCGAGGAAACCCCGCGTTGGGCATACCGTTTTGAAATCTCTTGACTCATTGTGGCAAAGGTAAAAAAATAAAGGGGTTCAAAACCTCGGTTTTGAACCCCTTTTCTCTTTTTCAAAACAATTTATCGTGTGAATAATAATTCGCGGTATTTGACCAGTGGCCAAAGCTCATCGTCGACAAGCAGCTCCAATTTATCACAGTGATAACGAATGTCATCAAAAAGCGGTTTTACCTCGTTGCAATAGGCAAATGCGCAAGCCTCCATATCATCTAGAGTGTTGGCTTTCTTGCGCGCGTCGATCATCTCAGTAATGCCTTTATTGATGTGCTCGATGTGACCGCTGATTTGCTCAATCAAACTCATTTGCTCTGCAGCGATTTTTTTGAAGCCCTCTCCATAAATATCTTTAAGTCCCTGTACATTCTCGATCAAGATATTTTGATAACGAATCGCCGTTGGGATCACGTGATTTCGCGCGATGTCCCCCAAAATGCGTCCTTCTATTTGTATGCGCTTGGCATATTCTTCAACTTCAATTTCATGACGCGCTTCAATTTCTACTTTGCTCATGATGCCTAATTGCTCATAGAGCTCAATAGCTTGCTTTGAAACTTTGGCTTTAAGGGCCTGTGGCGTCGTTTTATTGTTACTTAGACCTCTTTTAGCGGCTTCATCTTCCCATGCTTGTCCATAACCGTCACCTTCAAAACGAATGCGTTTTGAGGCTTTGATGTACTCACGTAGCACATTAAAGATTGCATCGTCTTTTTTCATTTTTTTATCCGCGATCAGGGCATCAACTTCAGCCTTAAACTCAATCAATTGCTTTGCCACAATGGCGTTGAGTACCGTCATTGGGTTCGCACAGTTTGCAGTGGAACCTACAGCGCGCAATTCAAATTTATTTCCGGTAAAGGCAAAGGGCGATGTACGGTTACGATCTGTGTTGTCTAAAAGAATCTCTGGAATTTTTCCAACGACATTTAATTTAAGCTCCGTTTTTTCCTGAGGAGACAGTTTACCATCAGTAACTTTTTCAAGTTCATCCAAAACCTCAGTTAATTGCGATCCAATGAACACAGAGATAATGGCTGGAGGCGCCTCATTGGCTCCTAAACGGTGATCATTACTAGCACTAGCAATCGCTGCACGAATTAATTCCTCATACTCATTGACCGCTTTTATAGTGTTGATAAAGAAAGTCAAAAACTGAAGATTCTTCATTGGGGTTGATCCAGGACTCAACAAGTTCACACCAGTGTCGGTAGCTAAAGACCAGTTATTGTGTTTTCCACTCCCATTGATTCCTGCAAAAGGTTTTTCATGGAATAGGACTTTAAAATCATGACGATCCGCCACTTTATCCATGACATCCATAAGCAATGAGTTGTGATCTACCGCCAGGTTTGCTTCTTCAAAGATGGGGGCCAACTCGAATTGATTTGGAGCCACCTCATTGTGACGTGTTTTTACGGGTACACCCAGGAGCATACACTCATTTTCCAAATCACGCATAAAGTTTAATACGCGGGTCGGAATTGAACCAAAATAATGATCGTCTAATTGTTGGCCTTTGGCAGAAGAATGTCCTAAAAGGGTACGCCCGGCTAATTTAAGATCTGGACGCGCATCGACAAGAGCTTTGTCGATCAAGAAATATTCTTGCTCCCACCCAAGGGTCGCGACAACTTTTGAAACCGACTTGTCAAAATATTTTGCCACCTCCGTAGCCGCCTGATCTAAAGACTGAAGTGATCTTAATAGTGGCGTTTTATTGTCAAGTGCTTCTCCTGTGTAAGAAACAAATACGGTGGGAATACAAAGAGTAGTTCCGTAAATAAACGCAGGAGATGTTGGATCCCATGCGGTGTATCCGCGGGCTTCAAACGTATTGCGAATTCCCCCGTTGGGAAAACTAGAGGCATCCGGTTCTTGCTGAACCAATTGTCCTCCACCAAATTTCTCCATGGCTTGTCCACCCTCTACAGTTTCAAAAAATGCATCGTGCTTTTCTGCCGTAGCCCCAGTTAACGGTTGAAACCAGTGGGTATAATGGGTAGCTCCTTTAGAAATAGCCCATTCTTTCATCCCTGTAGAAATTTGATCCGCTACAGAACGCTCAATTTTAGTTCCCTTTAAAACAGCCTCTTGAACTGCTTTAAAAGACTCCTTGGTCAAATATTGACGCATGGCGTTTTCGTTAAACACATTTTGACCAAAAATTTCTGAACGTCGTGCAGGTTCATTAACGGATACTGGTCGGCGCCCAAGAGTTTCTTTTAGCGCTTGAAATCTTAAAGTGGACATAGTCGTTTGATTATTAAATTATTCGGCAAAAATAATTCAAATCAAATAACGACCCCCCTAAATTTTAAAGTTTGTTATGAAAAAAGTGAATTATTTTATTAACACCCCCCTAAAAATTAATCCTAACAGGGTAATATTATCAATTAATTTATGGTTGTGCTGATAAATACCGCATACGCGATCAATAAAAATAAACCCTCGTATCGACCAATGCGATGTGGACTTGGTAAAAGAATGAGCACCAAAAGTGCCGCAGCAAAGCCAACCATCCAATAGAGATCTAATGGAGAAAATTCTGCCGGATTAATATGAATTGGATGTATTATCGCCGTTAATCCTAAGACGCAGGCAATATTAAAGATATTGGACCCAATGAGGTTTCCCAAAGACAAAGCCTTTTCTTTTTTTAAAGCCGCAATGACAGAAGCCGCAAGCTCGGGTACACTGGTTCCTACGGCGATGACCGTCACCGCGATAACCCGTTGACTTACACCCAAATCAGTAGCAATCTCAACAGCCCCTTTGACCAGCCAATCACTTCCAAAATACAAAGCAAGTGCCCCAATTATAAGCCATATACCTATTTTAAAACTAGAGACTACAGCTAAGGAATCGTCGATTCCTTCGATCGCGTCTTCTTCTTGTGGGGTTTCTCCTTTATTGCGCTTGATTAGCATAAAAAGATAGATCAGTAGACAAGCGAACAGGCCTGAACCCGCCCAAACAGAAATCCCATTTTGAAAAATAAGCAAAAACGTCAGGGCTATGCTCACCGAAAACATCACGGGCCAATTTATCTTGTAAAAATCATTATCGATAATTATAGGGCTGATTAGGGCAGTGATTCCTAATACAAGACCAATGTTGGCAATATTAGAACCAATTACATTCCCAAGAGCAATAGCGCTATAGCCATTGAGCGCAGCACTTAGGCTCACCAAGAGCTCTGGAGCTGAAGTGGCAAAGGAGACTACGGTGAGGCCAATAATCATTTTGGAGAGCTTTAATTTAAATGAGAGCCCAACGGCCGCACGAACCAAATACTCTCCTCCGACAACCAAAGCAGTTAACCCTAAAAAAAGATATAGATAGCTCATAAATCTAAAGTTACGCGAAGATACAAATTAGGCCGCGCTACTGAGTGCTCGGCGCTTGAATTTTTGTAATTTTACGAGCAAATTCCCAGTTCATGAAACGTGGATTATTTAAAATTCTTGCTCGGTTAAATAAAGTCATTTTACCGAGTTTCACCGTCAGACGTTTGGATTTAGCCAAAGCTAAGAAATGGCAACTGGCCCTTTTGGCCTATCGCTATTGGGTGACGACAAATGCCCTCGACTGAGTACTTAAAATTGATAAGCCACTTTAATGGGATAAGTCTCAATAAGTGGCCTGGCCTTGAGCTCGGTGAGTTCAATAATAAACGAACAACACACAACCCTTCCCCCTAATGCCTCTACAAGCTTTATGGCCGCTACAGCTGTTCCGCCCGTGGCGAGTACGTCATCATGGAGCAAAACCCGATCTCCAGGCTGAATCGCATCTCGATGAATTTCTATGGTTGCGCTTCCATATTCAAGGTCGTAAGACGCCTCAAGGGTTTGATGAGGCAATTTTCCTTTTTTGCGAACGGGCACAAAACCGCAATTCAAGGATTGAGCCATCAGGGGCCCCAGTATAAAACCACGAGATTCTATACCTACCACAATATCGACTTTGGTATCAGGGTCGGGCATCATCGCGTGAAGGCATTGTTTGATCCCATCAGGATCCTTTAAAAGCGGGGTAATGTCTTTGAATTGAATCCCAGGTTTAGGGAAATCAAGAACAGTACGTATGAGCGATTCATTTAATTTCATCGTGGAGCAAATTACAAAATAATAGTCCTTAATCATGGGTACGCTCCGAGAATTTAGGACCATTTATCTTTGGTAATGCGCTCAAATGTGCGGGATTAAATAAATTTTTTAGCTAACTTTAAAATCTGACAATCAACATTTTCCAAACTTCACAACTAACAGAAACGCCATGAACATCAAACCAATATCAAGCGCCTTCTTTACTTTTTCGGCACTCCTATTCATCTTAAGCCTCAGTGCCCAAATCCCTCAAGAAGGATTGCAAGGCTATTACAAGCTCGACGGCAATGATTATGCAAACTACAGCACTCAAAATAGTGTGCCTTTAGACCCTTATCCAACAGGTGGGTTTTTACTTCCGGCGCAAAACCGATATGGAGAACCTGACATGGCTCTAAAATTGATCAATCAATTTCTGGATACACAATCTGACCCTCAGATTTATGATTTCACCATTGAAAACGCCCTATCGCTTTGTGTTTGGATGAAAATAGATGAAACAGTTATTGACTGGACAGGGCTCCTCAACAATTGGGCCGGCTTTGATGTCGGAGGCTATTACCTGGGCCTTACCCCAAATCAAGAAATACGCTGGAACGTCAATGTTGACCCACCGATCGACAGTGCCCCGATCACAACTGGCACTTGGGTTCACCTAGCTGCAACTTATGACGGCAACACAGCCTTCTTATATCTAGATGGTAACTTGGCCGCGCAACGCGTTTACGGCTCTAACTTATTAACCAGTGTTTATCCCTTTACAGTTGGGACTCAAGCCGACGTACCCAACAATATTTTCCCAGGTGTTTTTGATGACATTTTAATTTACAACCGCAGCTTGAGCGCACAGGAGGTTTTGGATATCGTCCAAGCCCTTTCAATTGATGACTTAGACGCATTTGAGCGAGCGATTCGCTTGGGGCCAAATCCAACACTGGGCCCACTTCAGATGACTTATGACACGAGTTTCGGTCGTCTCACTCATTTAGCCATTTACGATATTAAAGGGGCATTAATGAGCCGAAAAACCTTGACAGAACCCGAGAATGAATTCGATATAAGCAACTATGCATCGGGAGTTTACACCTTTGAATTTACCACAGCAGACGGTCAAAAAGTTCAAAAGAAAATCATTAAAAAGTAAGACTCTACAGGATGCGCTGTATTAATTTAATTCGCCTAGGACTGATGTCCTTTGCACTCTTTAGTTGTGGTCAGGAACAGACCAGAGGTTCAACGGGGACGGATCGTTTTTCCGCCGAAATCGATGTCTCTTACTGGAGAAACGTGGACGTACCTGTAACTATTTTGAAGGAGTCTCAGAAGGCTGTTCAAAGTCCTCAGCAGTGGAATTCTCATGATCCATATCACTAAGTCGAGCATAAGGATATTGACCGATTTTTTTTAAACTGTAATAGGTGTTTAAACCAGAAATACCCGCGGAATGAGCGTGCTCTAAATCTAACTCCCCGGCCTGGTCGATAAATTCATCTGGAATGGACAAATAAATTATTTTACCGATAACCAAGGTCGTGCCATTTAAAGGAATTTCGGTGGCAGACACAAAACTAAGCCCCATTTTAAGGGTGCTTTCACCGACAAAGGGCGCTTGTATGCCCGGAATCAATTCAGGGGTAAAACCGCAGCGCTCAAATTCAGATACCTCTTCTGGAAATTTTGCTGAAGTCCTATGGGCTTGTTGCGTCATCGAGGCTGGAATATGGTTGATGGTGTAATGACCCGTGGCTTGAATATTTTGCCAGGTATGCCGCGGGACTTCACCATAAGGGCGCAGGATAAAACCGATGAGCGCAGGACTACTGCCCAAGTGCACGACGGAACTAAATACGGCCAAATTGTGCCTTCCGGAGGCGTCTTGAGTCCCGATTAAATTAGCCGGCTTTATTCCGGTTATGGCATTAACCATCCTCAGCCGAGTGACTTTATCGGCTGAACTTATGTCTTGCTCATTCCAAATCATGATTAGGCGCGATTAGCCGTTAACGCTAAAAGACCTAAAACGATGCACAAGGCAAATGTTATTAATACAATGTTTCCTACTCCCATATTGTGAATATAATTAATTTTCCTTAAACCGATTCATTATCCAGCTGATCTAGAAATTTTTGTGCATAAGTCAAATGACGCTCAAGGGTTTCAGGCTTCATTTTATCCAAACTGCGCACTAACATCGCTAGACGCGGATTTGACAGAAAAAAAGAGCGATGCTTATCCATAAATCGCCAGAACAAACCATCCCAAATGTCTTGCCAGGGCCCCTTAGGGTAATCACTCATTTTCATAAGATAATTACTGCCACTAATGTATGGTTTTGTACTCATAATTCCCCCGTCAGCAAACAAACTCATCCCATAGACATTCGGCACCATCACCCAATCATAGGCATCGATGAAATACTCCATAAACCATCGGTAAACCTCATCGGGATCAAATTCACAAAGGACCATAATATTGCCCATGACCATGAGTCTTTCGATATGGTGGGCATAGCCCGTCTTATTGAGCTTTTTGAGTACAGAATCAACGGGGAAAAGACCCGTGGTTCCGTCATAAAAACTTTTCGGAATTTTCCTTTTATGACCCCAAAAATTAGTGGTGCGCTCTTGAGTACCTTTGACCTGGTAAATTCCTCTTATAAACTCCCGCCAGCCTATGATTTGACGTACAAGTCCCTCTGTTGAATTTAGCGGTATTGAATGGGTTTGCGCATAGTCTAAAATCTTATCAAGAACTTGATCCGGGGTAAGTAACCCGACATTAATTAGGGGCGAGAGCATACTGTGATGAAGCAAATGCTCTTGAGCCACTAATGCATCCTCGTAGTGTCCAAAATACTCTAACCTATATTTCAAAAAATCCTCCAGCCACAAGACCGCCGATTCATGATCCAGAGGATACAGAAACTCATCCCAAAATGTCCCTAAATTCTCAGAAAAATGTGATTCTGTATATTGCTCGGCCTCTTCATGATACGCCGTCTTTTTGGGCCATTCAATCTCAGGAACCAAACCGTTTTTGGGAAACTTCAAGCGATTTTCGGCGTCGTAAGTCCATTGACCTCCTGCAGGCTCCCCGTCGTACATAAGTACATTGCGTTTCTTGCGCTCTTCCTTATAAAACGCAGTCTGAAAAAACTTCTTCTTACTCGGTTTAAAAAAAGAGGACAAATCCGCTTTTCTATTGAGAAAGGCAGGACTATCATACCAACATAAGTCAACACCTGATGCTCCTTGATTGATACGCCGCTCCAACCAATTATCAACGGGATCAACTAAATGCAGTTCACGCAAACCGTTTTCTTTGGCACGAGCCAACCAATACCGAATGTCTGACTCAGGCTCTTGAGCCTCGATATAGGTCAAGGAATAACCTTGACTTTTCAAGCGATCCATATAGCAGCGCATACTGCCCCGCATAAAAGCAATCTTTTGTTTGTGAAAAGCGAACTGCTTAAAGAGTAAAGTCTCTTCAATTATAACAACAGGTCGACCGGGTTTTAAAACCGGATTACGGCTAAAGAGTTGATGGGGTAAAATCAGACTCAACGTCCTCATACCAATACAGCTTGCTGAGCCGGCGCCCCTTGAGTATACTTTTTAAAATTGTTGATCACCACGTCTTTGGCCTTCAAATCGAACATCAGATTATACAATCCAAAAAAGGTTCTGTTGATATAAATAAAATGTTTTGACCCTCGATTGCCATTCATTTCTTTTAGCGCACTGTCATTGGCGTATTTTTGACCTAATTCGCCGATCTGATCAAAGAACTCCTGATTTGAAAAATCAAAAATTTCCCCTTGGAAGGGTTTGGTAAATAAAGAAAGCATCTCGTGAAAGATTGATCTAAAGAACTCTTTTTCTTTTGGCGAATCCTCAGGCTTTAATATTTCTAATGCATAAAGTTGTCGCTCGAAATATTCGGGATTTTGCAAGTTTTCTTTTTGGGCGAGTTCAAAATAAGGTCCATAAAAATCCTCTGGGATTTCTTTGAGACAACCAAAGTCAATTACCATGAGGTTATCCTGGTCATCGATCAAGAAATTTCCTGGATGCGGATCGGCATGAATACGCCTCAAGACATGCATTTGATACATATAAAAATCCCAAAGAGTCTGACCTAAATTTTGCCCTTGTTCGGAAGTAAACGGTGATTGACACCAGTCTGAAAGATGCTGACCTTGCATCCAATCCATAGTCAATATGCGATCACAAGAGAGCTCGGGATAATAACTGGGAAAGCGCAGATTCGGAATGTGTGCACAATCCTCTGCCATCTGAGCACTTTGATTAAGCTCTCTGGTGTAATCGGTTTCCTCAATGAGTTTGTGTTCTACCTCTAAGAAATACTCATCAGAGCCCTCCCCTTTGATATTAAACATTTTCTTAGCAATCGGCTTTACAAGAGCGAGATCGCTTGAAATACTCTCAGCAACACCGGGATATTGAATCTTAACCGCTAAAGTCTTTTCACCAAGGACAGCCTTATGCACTTGACCGATGCTGGCGGCATTTACTGACTGTTCTGAGAAACGATCAAATACGTCTTCAGGATTTTTGGAAAAATATCGTCTAAAGGTCTTTTTGACCAGTGGCGCGGATAAAGGCGGCACTGAAAATTGAGCCAATGAGAAATTTTCGACATAAGCCCGCGGCAGTATGTTTTTCTCCATACTGAGCATTTGCGCTACCTTGAGTGCGGAGCCTTTCAGCTCTTTTAAGCCATCATAAATATCTTCTGCATTCGCCGAGTTTAACTCTTGCTTAGCCTGATTTTCATCGATGACTAATTTTTGCCCGTAATATTTTGCGTAATTCACCCCTACCTTTAAGCCGGTAGAAACAATTTTTGAAGCGCGCTGAATTTTAGAAGTAGGAATTCTATCGATACTCTTCATCTAGACCATGGAGTTTTCTTTCCAAAGAAATTTAGCCAAATCGAAAACGCTTTGGACAGGAGCAGTATCAATTAAATCAAATTGAGCTTTAATCGATTTTTCGATAAAAATATCTGTTTTCTCAAAGCCTTTTGAACGGTCCTCCATCCAAAATTTGAGGGTAACTAAGAGTTGCATCCACATCGATTCAGCCACCCCTTTATCTCGGAGTTTATTCAACTGATCACTTTTAAAATCTACATGAACCACACCAAGTTGTTCTATATATTTCACAAAAACACGACGTAGAGCTCCGAGTGACTTTAAGACCGATAATTTATCTTTATTCCCACTGAGTTGGGCCATAACATAAGATCGGTTCGCGGTCAGCAGTTCAAAAAAGGTGAAGTAGAAACTTAATAACTTTTGCTGAGTTTCATACTGAGCATAAGCATCACTCTGTTGGATCATACTGATCGTATTGTGTCCAAAAGCAGCAAAAATCTCTTCCTGCAGGTGGTCAAAGCCATTGAAAAATTGATAGAACTCAGACTCTTCAAAATTATGTCTCTTTGCGAAAGCATAAACGCTTTGAGCCAATGATTCTTCGCTGAGCACATCATCCATATAACATGAAATAATTTTCTCTTGGGTAATTTTCTTTTTTGCTGACATGATACAATTTTATTCTTGTCAAAGATAGTAAATGTTTAACTTTTGCATACAAACGTTAAACAAAAATCGATGAATAACTTCAATTATGGCCTCACGCTATGAAACCCAGTCAGAGGCATGCCACTAAGGTAAATTTCATTACCTTGGTTTTGCAGCAATAACGCTCTCATTATGGAATACACAGAGATCCTAATCAATATTCGAAAAATAATTCGTTCTATAAATTTGGAAAGTAAAAGTATTGAACGTGAGTTTGGTATAAGCATTCCGCAGTACCTCTGTCTGAACTTTTTAAGAAAGTCTGAAACTTACAGGGCCACTGCCACTGAAATTGGCTTACATTTAAATTTGAATGCAAGCACAGTTACGGGCATCGTCTCAAGATTGGAGAAAAAAGGGTATGTCGCAAGGCTTCTTAATCCCGAAGACAAACGCTCATCATTTATCTATTTGACTGCTTTGGGAGAAAAAATCATTAAAACGATCCCAAACTTATTACAAGACAAGCTGACCTTAAAGCTTCAGGAATTACAACCAGAGGAATTACAACAGCTTCAAAACTCTTTAAAGCTGCTGGTCAAGTTTATGGGTGTAGAGGATTTAGACGCCTCACCATTACTCACCCCTGAAGAGCACATCCATTCCAAGTCCAAACTTGATTAGGAGGAACAAGACCTCAATGTGGTGCACTTAAGCCGCGCTAACCGGGTCTTATCGTGAGTCCTTTTACGTGTTTACGGTGTATTTTGAAACGAAATATCCAGCCAGCATTGAAATCAAAAACGAAGGTGCCAAAACATCTAATTGCACAAAATAGGGACCAATGCCCTCTATGTTTTGAACGACAAACTTAAAAAACGGTACTGATAGAAACCCGGAAATCATCGCGGCAATGGCACCCCGCTCTGTAAGCCCTGGCCAAAAAAGAGACATAATAATCACGGGGCAAAACGATGCCGCAATACCCGACCAGCCAAAAATAATCAACCAAAAAACCGTATGGTTTGGTGAGACCACAGCAATAATCATTGCAATGGCTAAAGCCAGTAAAGCCATGACCAGGGTGACCCATCTCGAACGCTTACCTAGGTCTTCATCTTTTAAATCTGGGCGGTAAATTTTTTGATAGAAATCTCGAGTAATGGCGCTTGAGGCCAAAACCAGCAAGGAATCGATCGTCGACATAATTGCCGACAGAACTATGGCTACATAAATCGCGGCGAGTAAGGTTGGTAGAAACGCCTCAGTCAGCATAGCCAATACATTTTCCGCACCAACCCCCAATACGGCATTTGGATCCTGACCTGAATTTGTGAATACAATACGCCCTAAAATCCCGATGGTTACCGCAGCAGCGTCCGTTAAAAGAGTAAACATAATAGCAACCCATTTGCCTTTATCTATTTCAGACTCGCTTTTTATTGACATAAAGCGGACATAAACCTGAGGAGAGCCCAAAAATCCCAAACCAATCATGGCAAATCCAAGTATCGTAGCGACATTCATCAATGAATCATCACTCGTTCCCCACGGCTGAATTAATCGCGGGTCAATCTGAGCCAAGCCTTCAATAATATTTGTCGGACCCTCCATAGAAAACCAGATCACAACTGGAAGCAAGACCAATCCAAAAAACATTAAGAGCCCTTGAAATAAATCCGACCAAACCGCAGCAACAAACCCACCAATAAAAATATAAGACAGAACAATAAGAAAGCCCAAAATAGCACCATAGTAATAATTCATGCCCAGCATTGACTCAAAAGCCTTACCCGTGACGTCAATCTGCGAGCTCACATAAATGATCACAAAGACCGATAAGATGCTCGCTGATAAAATGCGCAAGGTTTTTCTCTTGGTCCCAAAATGACTTTCAAGATAGTCGGGAACCGTTATCGATCCATAAGCATCGCTTTTACGCTTGAACTTTTTGGCCATAAAACACCAAGAAATAGCGACCCCCAGGACTTCTCCGACAACAACCCAATAGGCTGATAAACCCGAAAGGGCACCCATCCCCGTTAACCCTATCAAGAGCCAACCCGATTCACCCGTAGCCCTTGCAGAAAAAGCCACAGCCCAATAGCCCAGTCGCTTTCCGCCTACATAAAAATCACTCATGCTCTTGACGCGCCTTGACGCTACAATTCCAATTAAAAATAAAACGGCGACATAAAGCCCTAGGACAAAAAACTTGGTAATATCAATTTCCATAGGATGAGTAATTAAATTATAATAAATACCTTAAGCCTCAACGGGCAGGCACTGAGCTATCAGTTCTTTATAGTTTTTTTCAACAAACTCTTCAAGTGTTTTAAAGAAGTTGAGTATGACCTGAGCGTCATTTTGAGCATTGATGGTTACTAATCGCACAAATTCATTTTGACCAAAAGATCCATACCCAACAAGCAATTCTTGAGCCTCATAAAGTGCAGTACATAGAATAGGGGCTGGTATATCTCGGTAATTAAAACAAACCGATATAGAATCAGGGTAACTGTATAAGGTATAATCAGGGTTGCTCGAAATATAATTTCGGGCCACCTCAGCTAAATCAAACTGATGGTCTACGATTTTTTCTAATCCTGTAGAACCAACACTTTTCCATAGGGTCCAAAATTTCAAAGCATCATTTCGGCGCCCGCATTGTAAAGACATTTTTCCAAGATTAAACTCGTCGTGATCGGTTTGGTAGAGATAACTCGCGTCGTTCGAAAAAGATTCATGCAGATGCTTTTTATCACGGGTGACTATTATCGAACACGAGAGCGGTGTCCCAAGCATTTTGTGTGCATTAAAACTAAAGGAATCCACTTGTTCTACCCCCTTGATTAATGACCGATAACGATTGCTAAATAATACGGAACCACAATAAGCGCCATCGACATGTACCCAAATATTATGGGTTTTTGCCAATTTCACAACAGGCTCTATGGCATCAAACGCCCCAAGGACTGTTGTTCCTGCGGTTAGATTGATCATCATTGGCTTGAGACCTTTTTTAATATCCTCCTCTATAGCCTTAGCCAGCTTTGTGACCTCCATACGTCCGTAATCATCCGTAGCGACATAATGGACTTGATCGCGACCAATTCCTGAAAATGCCGCGTTTTTAGGGATACTATAATGTGATTCTTTGGACGTGTAAACGATTAACGAGTCTTTGACTCCTTTTGTTTTTATTGTCTTGTCAAAGTTATCCCGAGCCATAACCATAGCCATGTAATTTGTCATCGATCCACCGGGCGCAAAAGTACCCTCGGCCTTGTGATCCCAGCCTAACATATCGCAAACTTTACGTAGTATGACTTTTTCAACACCGATTTGAGCCCCTGCCGCTTTATAGGTGTACATGCTGTTGTTTAGCATCACCGCCAACAAATCACCCAAAACCGCATCCGGATTACGCCCCCCAAAAAGCTGATTAAAAAAACCAACCGTTGCCGTTCGTGGCGTTTTGAGTATTAGATTTTCCAGAGCTGCATCAAATTCCGTCTCAAACATAGGATCGTCAGACAAGTCTAGATCTAAAGTTGTAAATAATTCTTCAGATGGTATAAAATCTGCGACTGGTTTTCGAGATTCATCATTGAGCAATTTTTCGGATAATTGAAGAAATTTTTGCAAAGTATTTTGCATAGAAAATAATTATGAAATTGGATTTAAATTTTAAATTTTGCTCTAAAATAAGCCTTTATTATAACTTTATTTAGTGTTTTAAAGCATTTATTGTATATTATGGCATGTTTTACATTTATAATAAATCAACCTTTTTAAATTTATTTTCTACTAAAAATAATTAAATGAAATCGATTAAGACTATCGAACAACTGGTGGAGTTCATGAATCATGCAACCGTGCAAGAACACCCCAAAATGCTCCGCAATATTGATATCCCAAAAAGTATATTTGATTTACACGCCACTTCGTCCGAAGAAGGCTATACGCGCAATTGTCTCGCGAGAACAGATGATTACGAATTGATTTTAATCTGTTGGTCTCCTGGAGCCACCACGGCGGTGCACAATCACAGCGAGCAACATTGTTGGATGTATCAAATTTCAGGAAACCTCAAAGAAAAACGATATTCAAAACCACAAGGTCAACTGCATTTAACAAGAGAATCTGAGCTAACACAGGGTCAATTTACTTATATGCATGACCGAATGGGTTTTCATAGTCTCACCAATGTCGGAGCCACCAGAGCTATGAGTCTTCACATATATGTTGCACCAATAGATCAGTGCCAAATTTATAATCCCGAAAAAGGCACATTGGAAACCAAAGTTATGGCTTACGACACCGCTACTAAAACTTTGATTTAAGCCGTCCCCATCTTCTTTTAACATTAAATCAGTTTATTAAGCGTATCTTCCGAAAAAATAAACTGATGCACAAATTACTCCTTGCTGGCCTTACTTTAATAAACGTCACACTTAACGCACAAATCAATCCTGTTGATTTTGAATCAGACGGCCATGGAGCGAACTGGACTTGGACGGTTTTTGAAAATGAAACTAATCCAGAGGTTCTTATTATCCCCAACCCATTTCCTGAGGGCATCAATACTTCTGAAACTGTTGCCGAATTTAAAGCACTGCAAGGTGGAGCCCCTTTTGCCGGTTGCGAAACTATGCACGGTTCAGATGTGGGCACCTTTAGTTTAAGCCCTTCAAATGCCTTTGTCTCGATCATGGTTTACAAACCAGTCATTAGTGACGTTGGGTTTAAATTTGTCACCCCCGCCGGGGCCTCAACTGGTGAAATAAAAATAGCCAATACCCTGATTAACCAATGGGAGCGCCTAGTTTTTGATTTCACTGGGATTATTGGAGAACCCTCCTCTAACGGCATCGATCAAATAGTTATTTTTCCAGATTTTCAAAATCGCAACAGCACGAACGTTATCTATTTTGACAATATAATTTTCGGAGATTCGAGCTTGCTCGCTACAGGGGAGTTTAATCAAAATCCACAAACCGTTATTTGGCCCAATCCCGCCACTCAAACCATCAACCTGAGCGCCAGTATAATTATTGAGCATCTAATAATTCAGGATGTTCTAGGGCGCACGTTGATCACCGAGCAACCCATGAAACACACTACAGCAGTGGATGTTTCCCTCTTGCCTGAAGGTTTTTATAGTGTGCACATGTCCAATGGGACGCACCAATTCACTCAGAAATTAGTTATTCAGCAACGTTAGATAGGCGCTCTTTTCTGGCAAAACGGTAGGCCAACCAGCCCATGGGTAAATAAGCCAAAGTTAAATCCAAGGCTTCAAACCAAAAGGGTGCAGGTAATAATAGGACCATTTGAATCCCTCCTAGCAAGAAGATCCCAGCGATTGCCATGGCCTTAAATAACTGTCTCTGGCGCGTAATGCGTACGGCAAAATAAGCCCCGGTAAAGGTGCCCAATGCGTGCGCCAAAAAGGGCATGATGAAATTGTGCCAACTAAAGTCAGTCATTGCAACGGTTAGTGCAGCCATATCATTAGGATCTACGCCTTGTGGTAAAGGCAAAATGAAAGGCTGAAGCGCAATTATTCCACCGTTTACTAACACTCCAATCGCAACGCCGCCAAGTAGGGCAATAAAATTTCTAAAAAAATCTACCATTTTGAATTTGCCTTTGCAATAATAATCCTACTAAAAATATAAAAAAATTCAGGTCGAAACAGAGAGAAATCTCCTATGTTCATTGACTTCACAGTAACCCCATCGCGGTAACCCACACCATAGTGGTGAATAATGCAAAAAAGTATTTTTAATTTTCAAATGTTAAAATTTCATAAAAGCCCTGAATATATGAAACCATTCGCTGTAGAATTGAAAGCGATCCGTACTTCTAAAAAAATCTCACAAGAATCATTAGCCTATGCCTGTGGCCTTAGCCGCAATTACGTGGGGGTTATCGATAGGGCTCGGAAAAATTCTTTATAATTTAAGTTTTAGATACATAAGTTATTATTTTAGCCCGCAATTTATTCCATTAAAATTTGTAAAAATAGTTACCGAATGGAACGACTCAAAACGAGAAGAGATTTATTTTAATGAAAACAAAAAACAAGTCAATTTTAAAAATAAAAAAAACGATTTAGAAATATTTTTTTCGAATGATGAAAAGTTGTTTGATCTAATCTCTGGAATCCAATTTTTTAGATTAAATATGAACTCAATTTATAAAAACTCATCTTCATTTCATCTTTCATATATCCATAACAGAAATGGCAAAAAAAACTTGAATATCGAATTATTAGGAAATGACTACATTAAAATTTCAAGGAGATATTTTCGAGCCAAAAAGTTTTACTGCGTATTAGAATCATCAAATAAATTAGTGCCAGAAAAAACTGAAGTCTATTTTTGGATTTCTGATGACAAAAATAAACTTCCACTATATTTGGAAACTAAAATTAGGTTTTCAAAAATAAAAATTGAGTTGAATAAACGAACAGATCAATTGTTCTAAATTTAAATTCAATTACATCTAAAACAAATAATTGCACAAAACTTATATGGGCACAATACAAAAACAGGGCATAATCTTTTTAGCTGGACTCGTCGGAATTCTACTTCTCGGAATATTTAGCAACCGCCACCACCCAATATCGGCCTCAGAAACCAATAATAAGGTAAACACCGAACAAAAAACACAGACTTCCTCATGTGATGGAGCTACCCAATGGACTCCTCATGGCCCTTATGTCGGGCCAGTTACTCCTTAAAATAAAGAGTCCTTATTTTAGCTCATTATAAAAACGTAATGTGCGGGCGTTCTTTTAAGACTTGGCGCAGGATTAAAGCTCCTGAGCCGTAATCAGATGCGCTACTGGGTTGCGCCCAGCGGCCGTAAGGGTTTGTTCAGACAGTAATCTAAGAACTGTCAAAAAACTGTCAAGATGAATCCAAAACAATTACCAAAGGTTACGCAGATGGGTGACGGCACCGTCTATGTATCATTTGTGCAAAACGGCAAAAGAAAACGAATCTTTAATGGAAAAAAATATGGGATCGAAATAAGTCCTAACGACTTCCCTATTAACCAACGAATCAAAGTGGCACAGCACCTTACATATGCCCTTTATAACAAGCTTGAATCAGAAGGTGAAGTTAGAAGAGGTGAATATACATCTGAAATCAATAGCGATATAGCCTTACTTGAGAAGGCACTGGATAAAAAACTCAAGAGCAATTTCAGTAAGCACCACAAAACGGCTTTAAAATATGTCTATATATCACTCTCACGAAACATTGTCGATGAGACTCTGTCAGCAGGGTCAATTGAAAAGACATTGAACTACTTTAAGAATGCCACATCATACAACACTGTAAGACGAAACCTAATTGTGGTTATAAACGAGGCGATCTCCATCGGCCTTAATTTTGATATAACATCAGTCCCAAAACCAAAACGAGCAAAGCCAGACTTCATAAGTCCTACCAAAATATCCCTGAGATCCTAGAAGAAATTAAAGCCTTTGACTACAATCTTTATCTGTGCTGTCTGTTCACCTATGGCTGTCTACTTAGACCGCACAGAGAGATTAGAGAGCTCAAGTAGGGGGATTTCTCGAGCGATCTAAAACATATCCACCTTTCAGGGTCACGCAACAAGTCTGAGAGAAACCGCATCGTCCCTGTGCCAGAGTTTATCAGAGAACTACTCGAACCTGGACCAAAAGATCATAACATATTCTCAGGGACCACTGAGCCCTACAATGCTGATTATTTCAAGACCGTTTGGGGACGATATAAGAAGACTTCTAGGCTTCTTGAAGATGGACAGACCCTCTACTACTTTCGTCACTCTGGGGCGATTGATATATTCAAGAGAACTGGCTCTATAGTGAAGCTAAAGCAGGCGATGGGGCACTCCTCTATCAATGTAAGTCTGACCTACCTCAGGGGGTTAGAGGTGGCTGAACTGACTGAGGAAGATATGCCGAGTATATAGGTGTAGCCAAACTGTTTTTGTTATTACTCTATGTAAAGTAAAAAGAGTTTGGCTACACCTAACCAGATAACACTTCAGAGTGTCTGATTGTCCCGCAAAGTGGTTTTTGCATTATATATGTATCTGTTTGACTTCTTTCTTTGAGAACTCTTAACATACTACATTGAGGAAAATATCAAAAGACAAAAAGGCCAGCTCTGTGGAGCTGACCTTTAGTCTAAAGAATAACAACTAATCTTATTTTATTCTTTAATCAATCGCTTGATGGCTTGTCCATCTTGTGCTTGTAGTTGTACCATGTACACTCCAGAAGCT
>Ga0181557_1000852_pt1 | contig 36271 bp, 42 predicted proteins | sample 011ome_23_FD_148632 | JGI IMG/M metagenome (GOLD analysis project Ga0181557, IMG submission 148632) | Coastal salt marsh microbial communities from the Groves Creek Marsh, Skidaway Island, Georgia - 011506CT metaG (spades assembly) | ecosystem: Environmental > Aquatic > Marine > Intertidal zone...
ATTCGTGCGCTATACGCGGTGCTTTCTGAAGGGGTTTAAGACATGGCAAGCGATCCACGGATCACGGCAAGCAATGGGCGGGTGGCGCTTCGGGCGCTGCAAGGTCAAGTTATGGCGGATGAATTCTTGGACGGCACATGGATGACGGTGCAGCAACCGTTAGCCAATATCATGACCGAACCAAAGGGCACCCGGGCGAGCCAATTATTGTTTGGCGAGCGGTTTTTGGCGCTTGAAACGCGCGATGGGCAAGTTTTCGGTCAAGCAGAGCGGGACGGCCAAGTCGGTTATATTTTATTGCAGGCCCTTGCGGCAGAAACGCCCGTAACCCATTGGGTCACCGCCCCCGCAACCCATCTCTATCCGCGCCCCGATGTAAAATCGCCGCCCGATGTGTCGATCTTTTTCGGCGCACATGTGAACGTGGTTGAGCCTGCGAAACAGGGCGAAAGTTTTCACCGCATCCAGACGGGGCATCATGTTCCAAAATCCCACCTGCGCCCCTTAACGGCGCGGTTTTCGGATACGGTGGGCGTGGCTGATCTATTCCTTGGAACCCCCTATCTTTGGGGCGGCAGCAGCCGATGGGGCATTGATTGCTCTGGCCTGATCCAATTGGCGATGCGCGCCTGTGGTCAAGACTGCCCACGGGACAGTGACCAACAAGAGGCAGCACTCGGCGTGCTTCTGCCCGAGGATGCACCACTGCGCCGCGGGGATTTGGTGTTTTGGAAGGGCCATGTCGGGATCATGGCCGATGAAGAGATGCTGTTGCACGCAAATGCCCATCACATGGCGGTGGCCTATGAGCCGCTTGCCCATGCCGAGGCGCGCATTCGCACGTCTGGCGGCGGCGAGATCACCGCGCGCAAACATGTCTTGATAGAATGACGGGGTATTAATCGTCTACGGCGCGGATCAATTTGCGCTCTAGCACGCGCAGCACATTGCGCAGATCATGCCCGCGCTTGAGAATGCGCCCGTCCATCCCAATCACGGAATACATTCCCTGCTTGCCTGCCAATTTGGGGCGCTTTTCAATCCGATAAATGGGGTGTTCGGCGGTGCGGCGGAAAACTGAGAAAATCGCAACATCACTCAGCAGCGACATTCCATAATCGCGCCATTCACCTGCAGCCACCATGCGGCCATAAATCGACAGGATCGCCGATAATTCGCCACGATCAAAGGCGACCTTTTCGGGAATATGGGAAGCGCCAAAGGATTGAGTATGCATCACCATAGACTGATGGTGGCATGAATTCTAAGAAATGCAAGGGAGATCATAAAAAGGCCCGCAAGGTCAGCTGATCTTGCGGGCCGTGATGCGTGGTGTCGCTTAGGCGCGAACCAGTTTTTCGTAGGCGTCCGAGATGTCCCGCGTCAGGGCGCCAACCTCGAAATTATAGCTGCCAATCTGACCCACTGGGGTGACTTCTGCGGCGGTTCCCGTCAGCCAGCATTGTTCAAACCCTTCCAATTCTTCGGGCATGATATGACGCTCATGCACCTTGATTTGGCGATCGTTCAACATACCCATAACTGTCTGGCGGGTTAGGCCATTGAGGAAGCAATCTGGCTTTGGCGTATGCACTTCGCCATCTTTGACGAAGAAGATATTTGCGCCTGTCGCCTCGGCGACATAGCCGCGATAATCAAACATCATGGCATCCGAGCAGCCTTTGGCTTCGGCCTCATGCTTGGACATTGTGCAGATCATATACAGGCCTGCGGCCTTGGCATGGCTTGGCGCCGTTTCGGGCGAGGGGCGTTTCCAACGCGCTATATCAAGTTTGGCGCCTTTGGTTTTTGCATCCCCATAGTAATTGCCCCAGCCCCATGCCGCGATGGCCAAACGAACGGGGTTACGGCGAGAGGAGACACCCATATCCTCACCCGCGCCGCGCCACGCAACCGCGCGCACATAGGCATCGCTCAGGCCATTGGCCGCGAGAACCTCGGCCTTGGCTGCCTCAATTTGGTCAACAGTAAACGGAATTTCGAAGTCCAATTGGCCTGCGGAAAAATGCAGCCGTTCGGAATGAGCGCGGCTGAGGAAAATTTTGCCGCCATAGGCGCGCTCGCCCTCAAAGACGGAAGATGCATAATGCATCGCATGGGTCAGAATATGAACATTGGCCTCGCGCCAATCGACCAAAGCCCCATCCAGCCAGATTTTCCCATCGCGGTTATCGTAGGTGCCGCTCATCTTTCCAATCCCATCTTTCCTTCAGGGCGCATATCTGCGCCAGTTTGCAAATGTTGTGCAAAATACGGCCGTTTCGGACATAATATTTCGCAAAACTGGCAATTCGGTAACAATTGATTCTTGGAAAGTCAACAAGGCTGACATAAACTGTGAAGTGTTCCTTGGTTCCGATGCCAAAGACCCAAAACGATGCGGGAGATGAAGATGGCAGAGCGTGCAGTCAATAACCCTATCGGCACGGGCGAAAGCTTGCTCTTTTTGACGGATGAGCAGCTGCGCCGCGGGATTGAGGCGATGTTTTTCGCCTATCGGGGATTTACCGCTGATCCTGATCGCATTTTACAAAATTACGAATATGGTCGCGCCCATCATCGTGCCATCCATTTCATCAACCGCACCCCTGGAACGACAGTCAATAACCTGCTGAATATTCTGGGCGTGACCAAGCAGTCCCTCAATCGCGTTCTGCGCAGTCTGATCGCCGATGGTTTGGTCGAAAGTCGCGTTGGGGTGCAGGATAAGCGCGAACGGCATCTTTATCTCACCGAAACAGGCGCCAAGCTTGAACGCGAATTGTCAGAGGCGCAGCGCAACCGCATGCGCGCGGCCTATCGCAATGCGGGGCCAGAGGCCGTGGCAGGATTTCGTGCTGTCCTTGAGCAGATGATGGATCCTGAGATGCTCCGCCATTTCCAAGCAGGTTTGGATACCTAAAATGGCAGACACCAACCCGCATATCCTGATCGTGGATGATGATGAACGCATCCGCGGGCTGTTGCAGAAATTTCTGATCCGCAACGGGTTTCTGGCCAGTGTTGCGCGCGATGCTGCGCAAGCCCGCCGCCTGTTGCAGGGGTTGGATTTCGATTTGATTGTGCTTGATGTGATGATGCCGGGTGAGGATGGCATTACCCTGACACAAGATTTGCGCAAAACGATGGATTGCCCAATCTTGCTTTTGACGGCCAAGGGTGAGGCGCAAGATCGTATTGCAGGTTTTGAGGCGGGGGCAGATGATTATTTGCCAAAACCCTTTGAGCCCAAGGAATTGCTATTGCGTATCGGCGCGATCCTGCGCCGTATGCCGAAACCCGAAGCCAGCCAAAACCTGCCCAAATTGCTGCATCTTGGTGCCATGCGCTTTGACATTGATCGTGGCGAGCTGTGGCAGGGTGATCAGCCTTTGCGCCTGACTGCAACCGAGGCCGCATTGATGCGGATCTTTGCAACCCATGTGAACAGTTCTGTGACCCGTCAGCAGTTGGTCGAAGAATTGGGCCGTGATAAGATGGCAGGCGGTGACCCTGCGCAAGAGCGTGCGATTGATGTGCAAATCACCCGCCTACGCCGCAAGATTGAAGCTGACCCCAAACAACCCCGTTATCTGCAAACTGTCCGCGGCGCGGGCTATATGTTGGTGCCTGACTGATGGCGACATGGCTATTTGAAAACCCATTTGCGCAAGATCATCTGACGCCAGAGGGTCATCCCGAACAGGTGGCGCGCATTGCGGCCATAAAGGCCCATTTGGATGGCGTAGATTTCGTGGGGCTTGAACGCCACGCGGCCCCATTGGCCACGGAAGACGATCTGCGATTGTGCCACCCCCAAGCCTATATTGATCAACTCAAAGCGGCTTTGCCCACGCAAGGGCAAGTTGCGCTTGATGGCGATACCTTTCTGTCGCCCGCGTCATGGCAGGCCGCGCTTTCGGGTGTAGGGGGTATGATCGCAGCAATAGATGCCGTGATGGAGGGCCGCGCCAAAAACGCATTCGTCCTCACGCGACCACCTGGGCATCACGCCGAAACTGCAACAGCCATGGGGTTTTGTCTCTTTGGGTCAGTAGCGATTGGGGCCAAACATGCACTCGAGCGGGCGGGGGCCGCACGGGTGGCCGTGATAGATTTCGATGTGCATCACGGCAATGGCACGCAAGATTTGCTGTGGGATGAAACCCGCGCTTTGTTTGTCTCGTCACACCAGATGCCGCTTTATCCAGGATCGGGGGCGCGTGGCGAACGTGGCGTGGCGGGTAATATCCTGAATGTGCCCCTTCCACCCAATTCAGACGGGGCCTTGATGCAACAGGCCTATCTTCGCGATGTATTTCCGCGATTGGCTGAATTTGCGCCTGACCTTATCCTGATTTCCGCAGGTTTTGACGCGCATCAGGCCGATCCATTGGCCAATCTAAATTGGGATGAAACGGATTTTGCATGGCTGACGCGAGAAATTTGCGCATTTGCCGAAACCCAATGCGCGGGGCGGGTGGTCTCGGCGCTAGAGGGCGGTTATGATCTGCCCTCACTGGGGCGCAGTGTTGCGGCCCATGTCACAGAATTGATGGAAGCTTCGAAATGACAGATGACAACGACCTTGCGCAGATGAGTTTTGAAGACGCCTTGCGCGCCCTAGAGGAAGTCGTGGCCAAGCTTGAGCGTGGGGATGTGCCACTTGACCAATCCATCGCGCTCTATGAACGGGGGGCTGCGCTGCGCGCACGTTGTGAGGCCAAGCTCAAAGAGGCCGAAGAAAAAGTCTCCAAAATCACCCTAGATGGCACAGGCGCGCCAACGGGCAGCACCCCAGTTGAGGGGCTTTGAGCGCCTTTGGCCCCTATTGAGTTTCAAACCCGCCTCAGCACCCAGTCCCGCGTCATTGCTGCGTTCTTGACCGAGGCGCTTGCGCAATATGGCACAGATGATGTCGCGGCGGCGATGCGCTATGCGTTGCAGGGTGGCAAGGGTTTGCGTGGGTTTTTGGTGCTTGAGGCATCCGCGCTATATGGCATTCCTGCGGCCTCCGCGCTTCCTGCGGCGGGTGCGGTTGAGGCCATCCATGCCTATAGCCTGATCCACGATGATCTGCCTTGCATGGACGATGACGACCTGCGCCGCGGTCAGCCCACTGTTCACAAAAAATGGAACGAGGCGATTGCGGTTCTCGCGGGGGATGCGCTGCAAAGTTTTGCATTCACGCTTTTGGCTGATCCTAATCTTGGGGCCGCGGAGGTGCGGATCAAATTGGTGTCGACCTTGGCTGAAGCCGCAGGTGCGCGCGGTATGGTTTTAGGGCAGGCGCAGGACATTGCCGCAGAAACCGCTGCGTCCCCCTTGACCCTTGAACAAATCACGGAATTGCAAAGCAATAAAACGGGCGCACTGTTGGAATGGCCCGCCCATGCCGCAGCGATCATAGCGGGCCAAGATCCCGCACCGTTGAGGGCATATGCCCGTGCAATTGGCCTCGCCTTTCAGATTGCTGATGACATTTTGGATGTGGAAGGCGACAGCAGCAAGGCAGGTAAGGCCCTGCGCAAAGATGCCGATGCGGGCAAAGCGACCTTTGTCACGCTTCTGGGGCTAGACGGTGCCAAGGCTGAGGCAGCGCGCTTGGTCGCTGAGGCGGAAACGGCCCTTGCACCATTCGGGGATAAAGCCCAAAGCCTGCGCGACCTTGCCCGATTCATCATTGCCCGCGACAGATAGGCGTGATCCGTTGCCCTTGGCCCCTGTCATGGCTATATGGCGACCACTGGAGGGCCGATGACAGATAGACCTAAAACACCGCTTTTGGATCAAGTGACCACGCCGCGCGATTTGCAGCGGTTTTCTGATCATGATCTGACCCGCTTGGCCGATGAATTGCGCGCCGAGACGATTTCGGCTGTCTCTGAGACGGGTGGGCATTTGGGGGCTGGTCTGGGTGTGGTTGAGTTGACCGTGGCACTTCACGCCGTATTTGATGCCCCGCGTGACAAGATCATTTGGGATGTCAGCCACCAATGTTATCCGCATAAGATTTTGACAGGGCGGCGGGATCGTATCCGCAGTCTGCGCCAAAAGGGTGGCTTGTCAGGTTTCACGAAACGCAGCGAGTCGCTCTATGACCCATTTGGCGCTGCGCATAGTTCCACCTCTATTTCTGCGGCGCTCGGCTTTGCCGTTGCGCGCGATTTAAGCGGTGCCTGCGAGACAGGTTTGGGAGATGCGATTGCGATTATCGGTGATGGTTCCATTTCCGCAGGCATGGCCTATGAGGCCCTGAACAATGCGGGCCATCTGAAAAAGCGGTTGATTGTGATCCTCAACGACAATGAAATGTCGATTGCACCGCCAACAGGTGCGATGTCGGCTTATTTGTCCCGCCTTTATGCAGGCGCGCCGTTTCAGGAATTCAAAGCCGCCGCCAAGGGCGCTGTATCGCTTTTGCCTGAGCCGTTCCAACACGGGGCGCGCCGCGCGAAAGAACTGCTGAAATCCGCGACAGTCGGCGGCACCTTGTTCGAAGAATTGGGCTTTGATTATATCGGCCCGATTGATGGGCATGATATGGATCAGCTGCTTGCGGTTTTGCGCACCGTCAAGGCGCGGGCGGATGGGCCGATGCTCATTCATGCGATTACCAAGAAGGGCAAAGGCTATGCCGAAGATCGCCCAGATCGCGGCCACGCCACCGCGCGCTTCGATGTGGTCACGGGCAAGCAACACAAAGCGCCCTCAAACGCGCCCTCATATACGCGTGTCTTTGCAGATGCGCTGATTGCCGAGGCCGCAGAGGATCCGTTGGTGACGGCTGTCACGGCGGCGATGCCAGACGGAACAGGCCTGAACCTATTTGCAGAACGCTTTCCCGAACGCTGTTTTGATGTGGGCATTGCCGAACAGCATGCGGTGACCTTTTCGGCGGGTATGGCCGCGGGTGGATTAAAACCCTTCTGCGCGCTTTATTCGACCTTCTTGCAACGCGGCTATGATCAAGTTGTGCATGACGTGGCCATACAACGTCTGCCTGTGCGCTTTGCGATTGATCGCGCGGGGCTTGTTGGTGCCGATGGCGCGACCCATGCGGGCAGTTTTGACATCGCCTATCTGGCAAATTTGCCCGATTTCGTGGTAATGGCGGCTGCCGATGAAGCGGAATTGGTGCATATGGTGCGTACCGCCCTAGAGATTGGGGATCGCTCCTCTGCCTTCCGCTTTCCGCGCGGCGAAGGTGTTGGGGTCGAGTTACCTGCACGCGGTCAGGCGCTTGAAATCGGCAAGGGGCGGATGATCGCAGACGGCAATCGCGTGGCTCTCTTGAACTTTGGCACCCGCCTGAAAGAAGTGCGCGAAGCTGCGGAGATTTTGGCCCAGAAAGGGATCACGCCCACGATTGCTGACGCGCGTTTTGCCAAACCGTTGGATACAGATTTGATCGACCAACTCGCCCGTCATCACGAGGCGCTGATCACCATTGAAGAAGGGGCGATTGGCGGCTTTGGCAGCCATGTCGCGCATCATCTGGCGGAAACGGGCGTGTTTGATCGGGGGATCAAATACCGCTCCATGGTGCTGCCCGATATTTTCATCGACCAAGCCAGCCCGCGCGACATGTATGCGGTGGCAGGCATGAATGCCGAGGATATCGTGACCAAGGTTCTCGTGACCTTGGGTGTAGATGTTTTGGGGAAGCGGGCTTGAACGCCTACTTCCCCAACCGCTCCTCAATCTTGCGCAGTCGGTCTAGCACCTCATCACGATAGGCATCTGTGGCGGCGTTGCTTTCTTCGGCATGCGCGTCTTGCATGGAATTGACGATCAGGCCAACCAGCAGGTTCACCACCGCAAAGGTCGTGACCATGATGAAAGGCACAAGGAACAGCCACGCATAAGGATAAACATCCATCACGGGGCGCACGATGCCCATGGACCAACTTTCCAATGTCATGATTTGGAACAGGGAATAGAAAGACGCGCCAAGCGTGCCGAACCATTCGGGGAAAGATGCCCCGAACAGTTTGGTTGCCATCACGGCACCGATGTAAAAGATGATCCCCATCAGCAAGAACACGCTGCCCATTCCCGGCAAGGCGGTGACAAACCCCTCGACCACGCGGCGCAATCGTGGCGCGGCTGAAATGACCCGAAGCACCCGCAAGATGCGCAAGGCGCGCAGAACTGACAGCCCGTGGGTGGCGGGCATCAGTGCTATCCCAACGATCAAGAAATCAAAAACGTTCCATCCCGAGCGGAAAAACCGCGCGCCATGGGCCACCAGTTTCAGCGCAATTTCGATCACGAAAATCGCAAGGCAAATCCAGTCCAATGTAAGGATGATGGTGCCCGCCGCGCCCATAACTTCGGGCGATGTCTCAAGGCCCAAAAGAATGGCGTTAAAAATGATCACGCCGATGATGAATTGGCGGATGCGGGGGCGGTCTAGCCAATCGGCAAGTATCTGTCGCGTGGTCGCAAAATCACGGGTCATAGCAGCCATCCTTGAGCGCCTTACCGCCCCTTATGGGGTCGGGTAAAGCGGGCGGCAAGTTCTATATGCGGCGACCAACGGAATTGGTCGATGGGCTGCACCCATTCAAGGCAATAACCTGCGTCAATGAGGGTTTTTGCGTCACGGGCAAAACTGATCGGGTTGCAGGATAGAAATGCAATCTGGGGGATCTCGGTTTTCGCCAATTCATGCACCTGTGCCTGTGCGCCTGCACGGGGCGGGTCGATGACCACCGCGTCATATTTGGCGAATTCGTCACTTAAAACGGGGCGGCGAAACAGGTCGCGGGTTTCGGCGGTAATGGGCTTTAGCCCGTCCGCATAGCGGGCCGCGTCTTGCAAGGTCTTGACCATATCGGCGCTGCCTTCGACTGCGTGCACGGGCGCTGTTTCGGCCATTGGAAAGGTAAAGGTTCCACATCCCGCAAAAAGGTCAATGATGCGTGTGGCCCCCGAAATCGCGCTGCGTGCAGTGGCTAAAAGCGCCGCTTCGCCCGCTTTGGTGGCTTGCAAAAATGCACCTGCGGGTGGGGTGACGCGGGCGCGCCCCATTTGGTGATAGGGTGGGGTTTCCATAAAGACGACCTCATCCCCCCATGTCAGGCGCAGAAATTTGGAGCGGAATTTTGGCAATTCAGCCCGCAGCGCATGATCCAAGGGCTTGCCGCCCGTCACGTGCAGGTCAAGCCCGATGTCGGACTGGGTTAGGCTAAAGCTCAAAACTGCACTACGCGATCCCCCCAAACGGGCGATCTCGGCCAATACGGGCAGCGTGGCCACCATCTCATCGGGTAAAAGGTGACATTCGCCGATCGGCACAAGGACGTCCGATTTTCGGGCATGAAATCCCACCATCGCCCCCGATTTCGTGCGCCGCGCGGCAAAGGTGGCGCGCCTGCGTGAGTGCGCAGGCGAAGTTAGGGTTGCGCGGATATCGGTTGTGATCCCGTGCGCGGCAAGCGCAATTGCAATTTGGTCTGCCTTCCACGCACTGACAAATGTGTCCGAGGCATGTTGCAGGCTGCACCCGCCACAGGATTTATAATGCGCGCAGACAGGTTTTACCCGCGCGGGGGAAGGGGTCACAATTTTGGCCCCGTCCAATTGACCTTCGTTTACCACGCCGCGCACCACCTCGTCAGGCAGGGTAAGGGGGACGAGGATTTGGCCTCCGTCCGCGTTCTGTGCAATGCCATCGCCCCGATGTCCGAGGCGGGTGATGGTGAGGGTTTCTTCGCTCACGCGGAACCTCCGTCTGGATTAAGAAAGCCGCCCGATTGGCGGTTCCACAGCGAAGCATAGAGCCCGCCCTTTGCCAAAAGCACCTCATGCGGGCCATCTTCGATGATGTGGCCTTCATCTAAAACGATGATGCGATCCATCTGCGCAATGGTCGACAGTCTATGCGCAATCGCAATCACGGTTTTGCCTGCCATCAGGTCGCTCAGCGTGTTTTGGATGCTCGCTTCAATCTCGCTATCAAGCGCGCTTGTGGCCTCGTCTAAAATCAAAATCGGCGCATCTTTCAGAACCACCCGCGCAAGCGCGATGCGCTGTCTTTGCCCGCCCGAAAGTTTCACCCCGCGTTCACCAACATGGGCCTCAAACCCTGTGCGGCCCTCTGGGTCTTCGAGATCATGGATGAACCCTAAGGCCTCGGCGCGTTCTGCGGCGCGGATTATGTCAGCATCACTTGCATCGGGGCGGCCATAGGCGATGTTGTCGCGCACGGAGCGGTGCAACAGGCTGCTGTCTTGCTGCACAACGCCCATTGTGGCGCGTAGGCTGTCTTGGGTCACATCGGCAATATTTTGGCCATCAATGCGGATTACGCCGCCTTCACAGTCATAAAAACGCAGCAAAAGTTTCACGAGGGTCGATTTCCCAGCGCCAGAGCGCCCGACAAGCCCGACCTTTTCGCCGGGCTGGATGGTTAAACTGAGGCGATCTAAGCCACCCGCGCCGCGCCCATAATGGTGACTGACCGCGTCAAATTCGATCAATCCTTTCTCGAATTTGAGGGCGGATGCGTTCTGGCGGTCACGCAATGTGATCGGTTGGGCAATGGTCTCCATCCCCTCCATCACCACCCCCAATTCCCGGAATAGGCTTGAGAGAGCCCACATGATCCAGCCTGTCATTGCGTTGAGCTGTAAGGTCAGGGCGGTTGCCGCCGCCACAACGCCAACAGTTGCCGTTCCCGTATACCACAACCAAACCGACCAACCGACTACGGACACGATCAAAAGTCCGTTCAAGGTCAACAGCGTGACGTCCATTATCGTGAATATCCGCATCTCGCGGGCGAATGTTTGGCGGGTATGCTCAATGGCCTCGTGGGCATAGTCCAGTTCGCGTGTTGTATGCGCGAAAAGCTTGACCGAGTGGATGTTGGTATAGCTGTCAACGACCCGTCCCATTGTCATGGATCGCGCATCTGAACTGGCCTTGGAGGCGGGGGTGACATTGCGGATTGTCCAGCGCACCAACAGCCCATAGAGCCCGCACCAAATCACCAAGGGCACGGCAAGCCGTGGGTCTGACTGGGTCAGTAGGATCAGCGCGCCGATGAAATAGGCGATGGAAAATGTGATGGCGTCAAAAATCTGAAAAACCGCATCGCCTGCGGCGGGAGGGGTTTGCATAATCCGCCCTGCGATACGGCCCGCAAAATCATTTTCAAACCATCCGACCGATTGACGTAAAACATGCCGATGTGCCCGCCAACGGATCAGCGTGCCGAAATTCGGCAGGATCGCATTGTTCAAAAGCCCCACATCCAAAAGCTGCATCAAAGGGCGGACTAGCACCACAAAAAGCGCGACTAAGCCAAGCTCGAGCCCGTGATTTGCAAAGAGTTCTGCGGGACTATTGACTGATAGCATATCAACAACGCGCCCCAAATAGACGATCAACCCCAATTCAATCGAAGCGACCACCATCGACATAAAGGCGGCTGCGATGAACACCCGTTTGAAGGGTTGCGCATAGCCCCGCAAAAACGGCCAGAGCCGATTGGGGGGCGTATCCTCATCGGCGTAGGGCGTATAAGGATCTACCAGTGTTTCGAAAAATCGGAACATTGCATCGGGCCTGATTGGTTGATTGGGTCGCAGCCTGACCCTGTGGCGCAATATAGGGCGGGGCTCAATTAAAGACCATTGCGGCTGTCAGCGCGAGGGCGCTTGCCATGGTTTTGCGAAAAATATTCCATGCACGCGGCGTGGTCAGAAGCCGCGCCAAGGCCGTTCCTGCCGCTGCCCAAAACAGACAGACAAAAAGATTAATTCCTGAAAAGGCGGAGGAAAGGCGCAAGGCTTCTGTCAACAGCGTGCCGCTCGCGCCAAAGCCCGCTGCGGCGGCAAGGCTGACGGCCCAGACCTTGGGATTGACCCATTGAAACATCACAGCCTGAAGAAAGGTAAACGGCTTTGCGACCTGTCGCGCCTTAGGATCTGCCGGTTTGGCCCGCCATAGGGTGAATGCCATATAGAGGATCCAAGATGCCGCGGCTAATTTCATCACCAAGGCAGCCACTGGATAGGCCAATAAAATCGCGCTGACACCTAAGCTTGAGGCCGCGGCAATCACCCCCACCCCTGCAGCGACACCGAAAATATGTGGAATGGTCGCGCGAAACCCGAACAGCGCGCCTGATGTGGTCAAGAGGATAACATTTGGCCCAGGCGAAAACAGCCCTGCAAAAACAAATGGGTAAAGCGGATCCATGGGCGATGGTTAGGCAGGCGCACGCAGGATGCGCGGCACTTTGAACTCAACATTTTCCACGGCAGTCTCAACCTGTTCGACTGTCACATCATAGCGCGCCCGCACGGCATCAATCACCTCATTGACCAACAGCTCTGGCGCAGATGCGCCCGCCGTCAGACCAAGGCTGGTAATCCCCTCAAGCGCGCGCCAGTCAATATCAGTCGCCCGTTGCACAAGCTGCGCATAGTTGCAGCCCATTTTTGCGCCCACCTCGACCAAGCGTTTTGAATTTGAGGAATTGGGCGCGCCCACGACAAGCATGGCATCTGCCTTGACCGCCATCGCCTTGACGGCCTCTTGGCGGTTGGTGGTGGCGTAGCAAATATCTTCTTTGTGCGGGCCGATAATTGCAGGAAACCGCGTCTTGAGGGCCGCAACAACATCGGCGGTGTCATCAATCGAAAGGGTGGTTTGCGTCACAAAGGCAAGTTTCAGGGGGTCGCGCACCGTGAGGGTCGCAACATCCGCCACTGTTTCAACCAAGACAACTTCGCCCTCGGGCAATTGGCCCATAGTGCCAATCGTTTCAGGATGGCCCGCGTGGCCGATCATCACGATCTGCAACCCCGCCTCATGATGCCGCGCCGCCTCGATATGCACTTTGGACACAAGCGGGCAGGTTGCATCAACATATATCATCTGCCGCCGCTCTGCGGTTGCGGGCACAGATTTGGGCACCCCATGGGCAGAAAAAATGACGGGTCGATCATTGGGGCACTCGTCCAATTCTTCGACAAAAACTGCGCCCTTTTCGCGTAGGGCATCCACCACGAATTTGTTATGCACGATTTCATGGCGCACAAAGACGGGTGCGCCCCATTTCTCGAGAGCCATTTCCACGATTTTAATTGCGCGATCTACACCTGCGCAAAATCCGCGCGGCGCGGCCAAATAGAGGGTGAGGGGCGGTTTTTGCATAGTGTCTCTCCGATCACCCCACAGTTAAGTCTTTGTGGCCCGGCCGTCTAGCGTTTCTGCCTAATCGCCATCACAGCTGACGCCGTTGGCCATGACCGCCAAAAGGGGATTGATGTCGGCATGGATGCCTATCTGACCAAGCCTGTGGGCTTAGGGGATTTGTCGAAGATGTTGTCGCTCTATCTGGTGGGGGAGGAACAGGGGCGCGGTGCCGTGCGCAGCGCGCCTTAATAGCTTTCCTCAAAGTTATCCTCATCGCCATTTTCGCGCGGGGGGCGTCCTACTGCGTCTTTTAACTCGTCCAATTCAATGAAATTGTCCGCCTGCCGCCTTAGGTCATCGGCAATCATTGGCGGGTTCGAGCGGATGGTGGACACAACCGAAACCCGAACGCCTTTGCGTTGGATGGCAGCCACAAGCGGGCGAAAATCACCATCGCCAGAAAACAGCACGATATGATCGACATGGTCTGCGATTTCCATCGCATCGACCGCCAAATCAATATCCATATTCCCTTTGATCTTGCGCCGCCCTTGCGCATCTGTGAATTCCTTGGCGGCTTTCGTCACCATGGTGAACCCGTTGTAGTTCAACCAATCCACCAGAGGGCGAATCGGGGAATATTCGTCATTCTCAAGAAGGGCCGTATAATAAAATGCGCGAAGAAGTTTTCCGCGTTGCATGAATTCTTGGCGTAACAGTTTATAGTCGATATCAAACGCCAAAGCCTTGGCTGCTGCATAAAGATTTGAGCCGTCAATAAAGAGCGCGAGGCGCTCATCACGATAAAACATTTGAAAGACCTTATAATAAACAGACCAATCGCGGCCTTGAATAATTCGTCAAAATATCACGATCAGCAATGCACAGCAAAATAGAGGATAAATCATTTGGCGCAAGCTTTCCTTTCTAATGCGGAGCCGCGCAAAGCACTTGTCGCGCTTGGCTCAAATCTACCTGTCGAGGGGCAGGCGCCGCGCGTGGTTTTGGATCGTGCGATTGCACAGTTGCGGGACTATGTGACCGCGCAGGGTGGTGGCGATTTCAAATTGAGCCAATTCTATCGAACCCCTGCATTTCCTGCAGGTTCTGGCCCTGATTTTGTGAATGCTGCGATCTCCTTTGACTGGCCATTAGGCCCAAATTTGCTGCTAGAAAAGCTGCATGCCATAGAGGCCGATTTTGGCCGCAGCCGTTTACAACGCTGGGCCGCGCGTGGGTTGGATTTAGATCTTTTAGGCCTCGGCAATTTGGTTTTGCCAGATCCAAACACATGGCAAGTTTGGGCCAATCTCTCGACAAAAGAGGCGCAATCGCGCGCGCCTGATCAATTGATTTTACCCCACCCCCGCATGGCTGAGCGCGGCTTTGTTTTAATCCCGCTCTGTGATGTTGCCCCAAATTGGTGTCACCCGATCCTTGGCGAAACGGTTTCTGAATTGCGCGCAAAATTGCCGCCCGAAGAGTGTCGTGAGATCAATCCACTGTGAGGGCGCGCGCGGTCTTTTGCACTTGTATTTCGGGGGCGGTCTGACTATTTACGAGGCTTGCGCCCCTCCCTTAATCAGCCTTGGAGAGTTTAGTATGGCCCGCGTGACGGTAGAAGATTGCGTAGATAAGGTTCCCAACCGCTTTGAATTGGTGATGCTTGCTGCACATCGCGCCCGCGAAATGGCGTCTGGCTCGCCGCTTACTGTGGATCGCGACAATGACAAGAATCCTGTCGTTGCGTTGCGCGAGATTGCAGAAGAGACACAATCCGCAGATGGCCTGCGCGAGCGTTTCATTGAATCGCATCAAACTCAGATTGAGGTTGATGAGCCTGAAGAAGACACGATGACATTGCTGCAAAGCGCGGATCAGGATCGTCCACAAGCGGATGACATGACCGAAGAACAGATGTTGCGTGCCCTGCTTGAAGCGCAGGGGCAGAACTAATACAGGCGATTTATGGACGGAAATGGATCAGATCGAAGCGGCCTTCTCGATGCCGATGATCTGATCAGTCTTGTCCGAAACTACAATCCAAAATGCAATGAGGCCCTCCTGCGGGGGGCCTATTCCTATGCGCAGGATATGCATCAGGGTCAAATGCGCCAATCGGGTGAGGCCTATTTCACCCACCCTGTTGCGGTAGCAGCGATCCTAACAGAGATGCGGCTGGACGATGCCACAATCGCAACGGCGCTGCTGCATGACACGATCGAAGATACCAAGGGCACCTATTCCGAACTGGAAAGCCGTTTTGGGACGGATGTTGCGGAATTGGTCGACGGCGTGACCAAGCTGACCAATTTGCAGCTGTCCAATCGCGAATCAAAGCAGGCTGAGAACTTTCGCAAATTGTTCATGGCCATGTCTAAGGATCTGCGCGTGATCCTCGTGAAACTGGCCGACCGATTGCACAATATGCGCACCATCCGCCATATGCGCCCTGAAAAGCAGCTGCAAAAATCGCGCGAGACAATGGATATCTACGCGCCGCTTGCAGGCCGTATGGGGATGCAATGGATGCGCGAGGAGTTGGAAGACCTCGCTTTTCGTGTGGTCAATCCCGAAGCGCGCAATTCGATCATGCGCCGCTTTTTGACCCTGCAGAAAGAATCGGGCGATGTGATCCCAAAGATCACCGACGATATCGAAGCCGTTTTGGCCAAGCATGGCATTTCTGGCGATGTCTATGGCCGTGCCAAAAAGCCGTTTTCGATTTGGCGCAAAATGCAGGAAAAAGACCTCGCCTTTTCGCGTTTGTCTGACATTTACGGGTTTCGCGTCATCGTTGAGACAGAGGATGAATGCTATCGCGTTTTAGGGGCGATGCATCAAAGATGGCGTTCGGTGCCGGGAAGATTCAAGGATTACATCAGCCAGCCCAAATCGAACGGATATCGTTCGATCCATACCTCTGTTTCAGGGCGAGATGGCAAGCGTGTCGAAATCCAAATCCGCACGCGCCAGATGCATGAAGTTGCTGAATCTGGTGTCGCGGCGCATTGGTCCTATCGAGACGGGGTGCGCGCGGCGAACCCGTTTGCGGTTGATCCTGCAAAATGGTTGTCCACGCTGACAGAACGCTTTGAGATGGCCGAGGATCATGATGAATTCCTCGAACATGTGAAGTTGGAAATGTATTCCGACCAAGTGTTTTGCTTCACGCCTAAAGGGGATGTTGTGAAGTTGCCGCGCGGGGCGACCCCGTTGGATTTCGCCTATTCGATTCACACGCGCATTGGCCATTCTTGCGTGGGGGCCAAGGTTGATGGCATTCGCGTGCCGCTTTGGACACGCCTGAAAAATGGCCAATCGGTCGAGGTTGTGACTGCCGAAGGTCAAAGCCCGCAGGCCACATGGATTGATATCGTGGTCACAGGTCGCGCCAAGGCCGCAATCCGCCGCCGCCTCCGCGAAGAGGATCGGGGGCGTTACATCAAGTTGGGGCGCGAATTGGCGCGGGTGGCGTTTGAGCATGCCAATAAGAAATCCACCCCCAAGGCCTTGGACACAGCCGCCAAGGCCCTTGGCCTCGAAGATGGTGACGAGGTTTTGGCGCGGATCGGATCTGCTGAAATTTCGGCGCGCGATGTGGTGACCAAGCTTTATCCAGAACTCGCCACCAGCGGTGATTTTGTCGATGTCGATCAAAAGCGGGCTGTGATTGGTTTGCCTTCGGGGTCGGATGTGCAGCGTGCCCAATGTTGCCAGCCTGTGCCCGGTGAACGGATTGTGGGCATCACCTATCGCGGGCGTGGGCCAATGGTTCATGCGATTGACTGCGAATCTTTGGCTGAATTCGACAACGCGCCCGAGCGTTGGATTGACCTGCATTGGTCAGAAGGTCGGCATGCAGCGGTGCATAACGTCACGATCAACGTGACGATTTCGAATTTTAACGGTGTTTTGGGAAGAATCTGCACATTGATTGGCGAGCAAAATGCCAATATCTCTGATTTACATTTTATCGACCGAAAGCCAGACTTCTTTCGTTTATTAATTGATGTTGATGTAAGGGATGCTGAACATCTGCATGCGGTGATGATGGCATTGGAGGCTGATAGCGATGTCGCCAAGCTTGGCCGTTATCGAGATGTAGAAAGGCGTCCTTAGACCCGACACGGCGCGGGTGTAGCTACGCGAGTAAGGGAGAGGAACAATCCGTGGTGTTTAAGCGAAGGGATCAGCGACCCTTGCTTCGGATTGTGGCCGAATGGGTCTATCCGCGTGGCGGATGGATGCGTGCCTTCCAATATGTCACCCATCGTCTGAACCGCCTGCCGGGATCGGCGGAATCGATTGGGCGCGGTGTTGCCGCTGGTGTATTTGCAGTCTTTACACCCTTTTTTGGGTTCCATTTTTTCATCGCAGCTCTCCTTGCATGGATTTTGCGGGGCAATGTGATTGCTTCGCTTCTGGCGACTTTTGTCGGCAACCCGCTGACCTATGTGCCGATTGCGATAATCTCGCTTGAAACAGGGCATTTCATGCTTGGCTCAACCATGCGCAGTGATGTGAATGCAGGGTTGATTGCGCGGTTTCGGGGGGCGGCGGGTGATTTGTTGCATAACCTGTGGTCGATCTTCTCAGGTGTGCCCGCGCATTGGCATGAACTGAAGATTTTCTATGACACGGCATTCTTCCCATGGATGATTGGGGCGATTATTCCGGGGATTTTATCATCAATCTTGGCCTATTTTATCAGTGTGCCCCTGATCCGTGCATATCAAAAGCGCCGTATTGCCAAGCGCAGAGCGAAGATTGAGAAACGCCGTGAACAGGCTGGCACTTCGGGCGCAAAACGCTAGATTAGCACTCATTGTCCAATGGGTGGGAGGCGCCAGATGACCCACGATCTTAGGCTGGGTGTCAATATTGACCATGTCGCAACATTGCGAAACGCGCGCGGTGGTGCGCTTCCTGATCCTGTCCGGGCTGCCCTCTTGGCCGAAGCGGCGGGGGCTGATGGCATCACGGCGCATTTGCGCGAAGACCGCCGTCACATTCGGGACGAAGATATCGCGGGGCTAATGGCGGCGATTAAAACCCCGCTCAATTTCGAGATGGCCGCCACCGCGGAGATGCAAAAAATCGCCCTGTCTCATCGCCCACATGCCGCCTGTATCGTTCCTGAGCGGCGCGAAGAACGCACCACCGAAGGCGGCCTTGATGTGGCAGGGGACGAGGCGCGCCTTGCGGAATTCATTGCGCCTTTGCGCGATGCAGGCATCCGTGTGTCGATGTTCATCGCCGCAGACCCGCTGCAAATTGCGGCAGCCGCGCGCATTGGGGCGCCTGTGATTGAACTGCATACGGGGGCCTATTGCGATTACCACGCCGAGGGTGAGATGGAGGCCCACAAAGCCGAACTTTCCCGCTTGATCGCAGGTGCGAAACAGGCGGCTGATCTGGGCCTTGAGGTTCATATGGGGCATGGCTTGAATTATGAGACAGTCACCCCGATTGCAGCCATCAAAGAGGTGCGCGAATTGAATATTGGCCATTTCTTGATCGGCGAGGCGGTGTTTGCAGGGTTGTCTGCGGCCATCGGTGAAATGCGCCGCCTGATGGAGGAGGCCCGCGCGTGATTTTGGGGATCGGAACGGATCTGGCAAATATCGAACGCATCCAACGTGCGCTTGATCGGTTTGGTGATCGGTTCCGCAACCGCGTGTTCACCGAACATGAACAAAAACGTGCCGAACGCATGCAAAACCCCGCTGCGGTTTACGCCAAAAGATGGGCCGCCAAAGAGGCCTGTTCCAAGGCACTGGGAACGGGGCTACGCATGGGGATTGCGTGGCGCGATATGTCGGTGACGAATTTGGAAACGGGCCAGCCCGTGATGCACGTCACAGGATGGGCGCAAGAGCGGCTCAACGAAATGACCCCAAAAGGGTATGATGCCGTTATCCACGTTACATTGACCGATGATCACCCATGGGCGCAGGCATTCGTGGTGATTGAGGCGCTGCCAGATGGGATATCTGCGCAACTTCCCGCTATGCCAACCCCGCCAAACCGTTCGCTTGCTTGACAGCAGGGCGCGCGCGGCCCATGAGGGGCATGGGTCGGTTGACGTTTTGGCAATCCTGCCGCGATGCGACACAAGGGTGCCACAGGCGAAGGCCACCGCGATTTTTAGCGGATGGGGCAAAACGCATGGCAAGCTATAAGGCAAAAAAAGAGGGAATTGGCGAGACGATCAAAACGATTGTCTACGCGCTGCTGATTGCAGGTGTCTTTCGCACCTTGTTCTTTCAGCCATTTTGGATCCCTTCAGGGTCGATGAAAGACACGTTGCTGATCGGTGATTTCCTGTTTGTCAATAAAATGGCCTATGGCTATTCGCGTCACAGCTGCCCTTTCTCGATGTGTCCCTTCTCAGGCCGCATCTTCGAGACATTGCCCGAGCGTGGTGATATCGCCGTCTTCCGCCATCCCACCAATGATGCAGATTTCATCAAGCGTGTTATTGGTCTGCCCGGGGATGTGATCCAAGTTCAAGATGGCCAGTTGATCATCAACGGCACGCCCGTCCCACAAGAGCCAACAGCACCTTTCGTTGAGGCGTTCGAGCCACAAGGCCCGCTAGGCCACCTTCCGCGCTGTTCAAATGCGCCTGTTGGGGCGGGTGGGATCTGCGAAAAAGACCGCGCGATTGAGACGCTTCCCAATGGGGTATCGCATGCGGTGTTGAATATTGATGACCGCTCTTTCGCGGATAACACCCCCGAATTTACCGTGCCCGAGGGTCATGTTTTCGTGATGGGCGACAATCGTGACAACTCTCAAGATAGCCGTTTCCCTCGTTCTATTGGCGGGGTTGGGTTCGTGCCTGTTGAAAATCTTTTGGGCCGCGCAGATCGGGTGATCTTTTCCTCTGCAGGGGATCGCATGGTTTATTTCTGGACATGGCGCAGTGATCGGTTTTTTAGAGCATTACAGTGAAATTATCGCGTGAGATTGACGAGTTTTGCGCCCGTTTAGGGCATAGCTTTTCCCGCCCCGAATTGATTTTGCGGGCTTTGACCCATTCTTCGCTCTCCTCTCCGACCCGTGCGGATAATCAACGCTTGGAATTCTTGGGGGATCGCGTTTTGGGATTGGTCATCGCTGAGCTGTTGCTCGAACAGGATCAAGACGCGCCAGAGGGGCAATTGGCCCCCCGTTTTAACGCACTTGTGCGCAAGGAAACCTGTGCCGAAGTCGCGCGCAGCGTAGATTTGGGCGCGGTGTTGAAATTGGGCAAATCCGAAATGATGACGGGGGGGCGCCGCAAAGATGCCCTTTTGGGCGATGCGATGGAGGCTGTGATTGCCGCCGTTTACTTGGACGCAGGTTATGATGCGGTGCGTGGGCTGATCCGCCGTATTTGGGCGGGCAAGGCCGATACAGTGGCCGATGATGCCCGCGATGCGAAAACCGCCTTGCAGGAATGGGCGCAGGCCAAGGGGAAAGGCCTGCCTCGCTATGCCGAGCTAAGCCGTGAAGGGCCAGATCATGCTCCCACCTTCACCATCGAAGTTACGCTCAGTTCGGGCGAGGCCGCGCAGGCCAGTGCCAAAGCCAAGCGTCACGCCGAACAAGAAGCCGCAAAAAAATTGCTTGCCGCCCTAGAGGGTGGTTCCGCTTAATGCGTCTGGCGCTAGGGCTGATTTCCCGCTATGCCCAAAGATCGTTGAAAAAAGGAACTGCCCATGACCAGCCGCGCTGGATTTGTTGCCCTTATTGGTGAACCGAACGCAGGTAAATCTACCTTGCTTAATCATATGGTCGGGGCAAAAGTTTCGATTGTGACCCATAAGGTCCAGACCACCCGCGCGCGTATTCGTGGTGTGGCGCTTGAGGGCGAAAGCCAGATTGTTTTTGTCGACACGCCTGGTCTGTTTCGGCCGCGCCGCCGTTTGGATCGGGCGATGGTCGCGGCCGCTTGGACAGGGGCGGCGGATGCGGATGTGGTTGTCCTGCTCATCGAGGCCCATCGTGGATTGACCGAAGGGGTCAAAGAAATCTTGAGCGGTTTGCTTGAAAAGGCCTCGGGTCGGAAGATCGCTTTGGCGATTAACAAAATCGACCGCGTTGAGGCCCCTCAGCTGTTAAAACTGACCGAAGAGGCCAACGCGGCTTTTCCATTTGTGAAAACCTTTATGATCTCAGCAGAGCGCGGCCATGGTGTGGGCGATTTGCGCGAATGGTTGGCGCAAGAGATGCCAGAGGGGCCGTGGCTTTACCCTGAGGATCAGATTGCGGATTTGCCAATGCGGATGATCGCTGCGGAAATGACCCGTGAAAAGCTAACACTGCGCCTGCATCAAGAATTGCCCTATCAATTGACGGTGGAAACCGAGGGTTGGCAGGAACGCGATGATGGCAGCGCGCGCATTGATCAAGTGATTTACGTCAGCCGTGACGGACATAAGGGCATTTTGTTGGGCCATCGGGGCGAAACAATTAAGGCTGTTTCGCGCGCCGCGCGCGAAGAATTGGCCGAGTTTCTTGGCCGCACAGTGCATCTATTTTTGCAGGTTAAAGTGCGCCCGAATTGGCTCGAAGAATCTGAGCGCTATTCAGAAATGGGCCTCGATTTTAAGGACGGGAACACCAAGTGACCCCCCGTCTGCGCGCAGAGTTTTGGGTTCAGGCCTATCTGCGGCGGCTGTCTTTGTCCGAGATCCCCGCCTTTGTCGTGGCGCGGGGTGATAGCGATGCGGGTGCGGTCTTGGTTAAGCTGTCCTTGCTTGATGGCACTGCCTCCTTGTTTCATCGTGGGTTTGATCTAGAGACTGGTGCGCGGGTCTGGGATGTGCTGACGCAAGGGCCAGAGGCCGAGGTGGATGCAGCCATCGCCAAACAGCGCGAATTTGACCCTGATCTTTGGGTGATTGAGGTGGAAGATCGTGCGGGTCGGCATATGCTAGATCAAGAGGGATTGCTTTAGCCTCAGCAAAGGGTCTGATCTGATGGAATGGCACGCAGAAGGTGTATTGCTCGCGGCGCGGCGCCATGGGGAATCTGCCGCCATCCTTGAAATTTTCACGGCAGAGCAGGGCCGTTTCGTGGGCGTTTTGCGGGGTGGCGCCTCTCGCAAAATGGCCGCCCATTTGCAAGTTGGAACGCAGCTTCAGGCGACATGGCGCGCGCGCCTCGCGGATCATATGGGCGTCTTCACAATCGAGCCTTTGATCGCGCGCGCGGCCCCTGTGATGAGCGACCCTGTGCAGCTTGCAGGGCTCAACGCGGTTTGCGCACTTTTGTCTTTTGCCCTGCCTGAACGCAGCGCTTACCCCGCGCTTTATGCACATAGCCTTGCACTGCTGGATGGGCTTGGTGCGGATCATTGGCTCGATGCCTATGTGCAATGGGAATTGGCGCTGTTGTCTGAGTTGGGCTTTGGCCTTGATCTGAGCCACTGCGCCCGCACAGGTGTGTCGCAGGATTTGGCATATGTGTCGCCGCGCACAGGGCGCGCTGTGGCGCGCGATGCGGCGGGTGAATGGGCAGATCGCCTTTTGCCCTTGCCGCGTTTTTTGCAGGGGGTTGGCCCCGCTGATCACGCTGAACGGCAAGCAGGCTTGCGCCTGACAGGGCATTTCTTGGCCAATCATTTGGCCCCCAGTTTGGGGGATCGCCCACTTCCCGCCGCGCGTGGGCGCTTAGTGGATATCCTCAAACGTCAAGGTTGAGGGCTGAAAACGAGGGCTGCGCCCTCAGCACTGCGCAGAACCAATTGCCCATCCTTCACAGCCGTGCTGCGGGTCGCCTCAAGGGCGCTGAAATAGGCGAATTCTTGGTCGAGATTGGGGCAGGCCATCAGCGTAGCGCCAATTAGGCCTGACCTAAGGCCAGTATCCACCACTTCGAACCGACCAAAATAACGGTTGCAGGGGCCTTGACCGTAAAAGTTAAATTCTGCGTCCACCTCCAAGGTTATGCTTGGATCAGACTGCAAGACCCATGCCCCGACAGGGGGCATAGGCGTGTCTTCATTGCAGGCGGCAAGTGCCAGAAGGGCGGCACATGCCCTCAAGGCGCGCATGATTAGCCCAGTAGGCGGCGCGCAATCACCTGAGCTTGGATCTCTGCCGCGCCTTCAAAGATGTTGAGGATACGGGCATCGCACAAAATACGGCTGATTTTATATTCAAGCGCAAACCCATTGCCGCCGTGAATTTGCAATCCGTTATCCGCGGCGGCCCATGCCACCCGTGCGCCAAGCAATTTGGCCATTCCTGCCTCAAGGTCGCAACGGCGGTCATTGTCTTTTTCGCGAGCGGAGAAATAGGTCAGTTGCCGCGCAATCATGATTTCTACGGCCATCATGGCCAATTTTGAGGCAACACGCGGGAATTCGATTAGGGATTTGCCGAATTGTTTGCGATCTTGGGCATATTGCATCGAAACATCCAAGGCGGATTGTGCCACGCCGATGGCGCGGGCAGCGGTTTGGATGCGCGCGCTTTCAAAAGTTTGCATCAGTTGCTTGAAGCCTTGCCCCTCTTGGCCGCCCAAAAGGTTCTCGCCCTTCACCTCGAAATTGTCGAAGCCAAGTTCATATTCTTTCATGCCGCGATAACCCAAGACCTCGATCTCGCCGCCGGTCATACTTGCGGTGGGGAAGGGGTTTTCGTCATCGCCCGGTGTCTTTTCGGCCAAGAACATCGACAGACCACGGTAATCGGTGGTCGTGGGGTCAGTGCGGGCCAAGAGGGTCATGACATGGGTGCGTGACGCGTGCGTGATCCATGTCTTGTTACCCGTGATGCGGTAATTGCCCGCCTTATCCTTGACCGCGCGGGTGCGCAGGCTGCCCAAGTCTGAGCCAGTGTTGGGTTCGGTGAACACGGCTGTTGGCAGCTTCTCGGCGCTTGCCAAGGCGGGCAGCCATTTTTCCTTTTGCTCATCCGTTCCCCCAGCAAGGATCAACTCAGCCGCGATTTCTGAACGCGTTCCAAGGGACCCCACACCAATATATCCGCGGCTAAGTTCTTCCGAGACGACACACATCGCCGCTTTGGACAGGCCAAAGCCACCATACTCCTCTGGAATGGTGAGGCCGAACACGCCCATCTCTGCCAGCTCTTCGATCACAGAGAGGGGGATCAGTTCGTCTTTCAGATGCCAGTCATGTGCGAAAGGCTCGACCTTTTCCAGCGCATAGCGGCGGAATTGTTCGCGGATCATTTCCAATTCATCTTCAAGGCCTGAGGCGCCAACAGTGATTTCTGCGGCGCGCTCCTGCATCAACTCAACAAGGCGCAAACGGGCCGCTTGGGTGTTGCCGCGTGTGACCAATGTGGCGATTGCATCCGTTTTCAGAAGATTTGCATCTGTGTTCCCAAGCCCAAGTTCAGGCAGGCGCAGCACTTCGCCTTGGTTCATGGCAATCCCGCCCTGAAGTTGGGCCAGATATTCGCCAAAAGCAATTTGCAAGATTAATTGTTCAATATCACCAAACTTGCCCTCACTGCCCAAGAGTTCGGCCCATGTTTGCATCTGGCGCAGTGCCTCAACATAGGTGGCAAGCCAGGCCAGACCATGGGCAGCAGTCTGTTCCGCCTCAATCGCCGCGCCCGAGATTTTCCCGTCCACTGTCACCAAATCGCGCACGGCGTCTTTGGCACGGGCCAAAACCGCCTCGACTGGGGGCAGGGCCTCTGCCGTCAAAGCGGTGAGATTGGCCAAGATCACAGGGGCAGCGGTCATTTCGGCGTCACGGGGCATAGCGTCTCTCCAAATTGAGGGTGCGCAAGGGCAAGCTTATCTTTCGATTCTGCACCTGCTTCTAAATCATTTTGCAGGTGCAGCGCAACATTAATTCGAAAAAATGCACCGAAAAGAATTAAAATGTCGCGCTTGTTTTGGTGTTGGATGTGCGCAATACCCTGACCAAGGCAGGGAGCAGCCATGACAGATTTCTTACACCTTATGCCATATTGGGCTTTCGCCCTCGCCCTTGGCGTGACTTTCGCAGCGGGTTTCGTGAAAGGTGCGGTTGGCTTTGCCATGCCCTTGATCATGATTTCGGGTCTGTCGATGTTTCTAGAGCCGCAATTGGCGATTGCAGGCATCATTTTCCCGATCGTCCTTTCCAACGGATTGCAGGTGGCCCGTTATGGCTGGGCTGAGGCCAAAACGGCGTTCGCGGAATATTGGCGGTATATCCTGATCGTCTGTGTGATGATCATTATCGTTGCGCAATTTGTGACCGTCATACCAAACCAAACGATGTATCTGATCCTTGGTTTGCCTGTGGTGGTGTTAACCCTGATCCAGTTGATGGGCATCAAATTTCACATTCCACCGCAGCACCGCCGCAAGGCGGAATGGGGTGTCGGCACTTTGGCGGGGGCTTTGGGGGGGCTGACAGGCACATGGGGGCCGCCCACGGTTCTTTATCTCATTGCCCTTGATACCCCAAAGGCCCGCCAGATGTTGGTGCAGGGTGTGGTCTATGGTCTGGGGTCGGTCAGCCTGTTGACGGGGCATCTTTCCTCAGGGGTGCTGAACCTGACCACGGCACCGTTTTCGGTGGCGCTGCTCATCCCTGCCTTTCTGGGCATGCAGGTGGGGTTCAAGCTGTCTGATCGGCTTGATCCCGTCAAATTTCGCAAGATCACATTGATCGTTCTACTTGTGGCAGGGGCCAATTTGGTGCGCCGTGGTCTGATGGGCTGATAAAAAAACCGCCCCTGTGTCGGGGGCGGTTTTCGAAGCCTTGCTCTTGCGATGAGGTTTAGCTGATCGCGGCTGCTTTTACGTCTTCGTCTATGTAGGGCACATATTGCGCAAAGTTATCGGCGAACATCCCAACCAATTTTGCGGCCTGCGCATCATAGGCTGCGGCATCTGACCATGTGCTGCGTGGATCAAGCAGGGCATCATCTACCCCTTTAAGGCTGACAGGCACTTCGAAGCCGAAATTGGAGTCTTTGCGGAATTGGCCTTGATTGAGTGACCCATCCAGTGCCGCGGTCAAAAGGGCGCGGGTTGCTTTAATGGGCATGCGCGACCCTGTGCCATAGGCCCCGCCCGTCCAGCCCGTGTTCACAAGCCAGCAGGTCGACCCGTAAACAGCGATTTTTTCGCGCAGAAGGTTGCCATAGGCCTCAGGGCGGCGCGGCATAAAGGGGGCGCCAAAACAGGTTGAGAAGGTTGGTTCTGGCTCGGTCACGCCGCGCTCTGTGCCGGCAACCTTAGAGGTGAAACCTGACAAGAAATGATACATCGCCTGCGCAGGGGTCAGGCGCGCAATCGGAGGTAAAACACCAAAAGCATCACAGGTCAGCATGATGATATTTTTCGGATGCCCGCCAAGCCCTGTGTCGGATGCGTTTGAGATCTGCTCCAACGGATAGGCGCAGCGGGTGTTTGCCGTCAGGCTTGCATCGTCAAAATCAAGCTCGAGCGTTTCTTCGTCATAGACCATATTTTCGATCACAGTGCCGAAACTATGGGTCGTGGCGTAGATTTCTGGTTCTGCCTCTTTGCGCAGGTTGATGGTCTTGGCGTAACAGCCACCCTCAAAATTGAAGATGCCATTTTCTGACCATCCATGCTCATCATCACCAATCAACACGCGAACAGGATCAGCGGAAAGCGTGGTTTTTCCTGTGCCAGAAAGACCAAAGAACACCGCGCTATCATCAGGGTTACCCGTGGCGTGATTGGCCGAGCAATGCATCGGCATGACGCCCTTCTCAGGCAAGAGATAGTTCAACAAGGTGAAAACCGATTTCTTGTTTTCGCCCGCATATTCGGTGCCACCGATCAAGATCAGTTTTTTGTCAAAATTCAGTGCGATCACTGTATCCGTGCGGCAGCCATGTTTCGCAGGATCCGCCTTAAAGCTGGGGCAATTGATGATTGTGAATTCGGGCACAAAGCTGTCCAGTTCTGTGCGCGATGGGCGGCGCAGCAGGTGACGGATGAACAGGTTGTGCCATGCCAACTCCGAGATCACGCGCACATCAAGGCGGTGGTCTGCATCCGCGCCAGCGTAGAGATCTTGCACGAAATATTCGCCGCCTTTCATATGCGCGACCATGTCGGAATAAAGGCGATCGAAGGCATCCATTTCCATGCGGGCGTTGTTGTCCCACCAGATATGCGGCTCGACCGAAGGGGTTGCGACAACAAATTTATCTTTAGGAGAGCGGCCCGTATATTTCCCCGTGCTGACCAACAGAGTGCCGCCGTTGCCAAGGCGACCCTCATTGCGGGTCAAAGCGGCTTGGATCAGTGCAGGTTCAAGCAGGTTATAGTGAACCTGGCCCAGATCCGAAATGCCTTGATGCTCCAGCCGATGGGCGGGGTTCACGCGTCCTGTGCTCATGTTCTCTTGTGCTCCTGTGCCGATGCTGCCCGGCAATGATGAAAATCAACGCGGGAACAGAGCTGCACTCAACCCCGCGTAAGCCCCGTATAACATGATGGTTTTATTACTGAACAGGACGCATCCGCACAGTTAGCGCAACCATTTCCCCGATTGGACAAATTTTGTCGAACTCGCCCGATTTGTTGAGGCGCTAACGGTTCGTTCACAAGCAGATGCCACATTCTGGCCGCAGAAAAACCGTGATTCGAAATATTTCGATTGTTTTGTCGCTTGTCTTGGCCTCAACCATTGCCAACCCTCTGTCCGATTTGGCCGATGCCGCCGAACTGGGCCGCGATAAAAATGCCCGCAAGCTTATCCTCACCCGTGTCCGCATCCCTGATCTGACGGGGCGGCTAGATGAAATAGGCCGTCTCTCTGCGGCCCTGCGTGGCATGGTGGGCGCGCTCTATGATCGGATTGAATCAAACGAGCAGTTTGCCGTAGATGTCAGCCATGAGATCAAAAACCCATTGGCCAGTTTGCGGTCAGCGGTCAGCACTTTGCAGCGCGCCAATACGGATGATCAGCGCAGCAGGCTCTATGAGGTGATCACCCATGATGTGCAACGATTGGACAGGCTTGTGTCAGATATTTCGAATGCCTCGCGATTAGATGCTGATTTGGTCAAGGAGGAGGAAGAAGAATTCGATCTTCTGCGAACCTTGCGCAACATCTGCGACTATCACGCGGGCGAGGCGCGCGCGAAAGATGTGAGTTTCATCACGGATTTGCCAGATGCGCCCATCCTGATCACTGGGCTAGAGGGGCGTTTGGCGCAGGTCTTTGTTAACCTCTTGTCCAATGCCTTGTCTTTTTGCGATGCTGGGGATGCTGTCCGCATCTGGGCGCGCAAGAGAGAGGATCGCATTTTGGTGGTAGTAGAAGATACAGGGCCAGGCATCCCTGATGACGCGCTGACGAAAGTGTTCACCCGTTTCTATTCAGAGCGGCCCCAAGCACAATTTGGCAATCACTCGGGCCTCGGCCTTGCGATTTCCAAGCAGATTGTTGAGGCGCATGGTGGGGTGATTTGGGCTGAAAATATTCGCCCCACTGAGGCTGATGTCACCTCCGACCCGCTTGGTGCGCGGTTCATCGTGGGCTTGCCGATTTAATCTATGGCTGAGGATCGTGGGGATTTCGCCAATGCGCTCGATTTGGCGCAGTTTGGCCATATGCACGATGCTGCGCTGCGTTTGCACGCCACGGCGGTGGCGTATGAAGGGCAGGGGGTGCTTATCTTGGGGGCATCTGGTGCAGGCAAATCCTTGCTTGCGCTTGATTTGATGGCGTTTGGTGCAGAGCTGATCTGTGATGACGCGATCCTGCTTGAGGCAGATGCCGAAGGTTTAACCTTGCGCGCGCCCCCTGAACGCCTGCCGATGATTGAGGCGCGGGGGATTGGGCTTTTGAATGCGGGTCCATTGGTGGATCAGGCGGCCCTTGCGCTTGTCTTACATCTGCAAGACATGCCGCAGCCACGCCTGCCTGCCACCCGCATGGCGATGTGGCGCGGGCATTTTACGCGTCTTTTGAGCGTCAATGCGCGCGTCCCGCAGACCAGCGCGGTGGTTCACGCCCTGCGACATGGCTTCGCCCCGCTCGCGTAATCGCTTGGATCGCAGCCCATTTGCGCTACAGTTGTTAAAAAGCGTCTATGCCACCCGATCTTAACAAGTGCCAAGCCGATGGATCGCGAAGATAAAACAGGCCACCCAAAGCACAAGCGCCCCTCCGGAGATGACGAGGCGCAACGAGTGGTCTTTGTCACAGGGCCGTCTGGTGCGGGCCGCAGCAGCGCCATCCATACATTAGAGGATTTAGGATACGAGGCGATTGATAACCTGCCATTGTCGCTCTTGCCCCGCCTCTTGGAAGGCCCACCTTTGACGCGGCCTCTGGCGCTGGGCACAGATCCACGAAACCGCGATTTCTCCGCACAGGCATTGATTGCTGCGGTCGATGGATTGGCCGCGCATGAGCAGGTTTTATCCGAACTGGTTTATCTCGACTGCGCCGATGATGTTCTTGTTCGCCGCTTTTCAGAGACGCGGCGGCGGCATCCAATGGCCCCCGCCGAGGATACACTGACAGGCATACGCCGTGAGAAGGAATTGCTTAGCCCTGTGCGCGCCCGCGCCACAAGCCTGATCGATACCAGCACCCTCAGCCCGCATGAGTTGCGCGAGGACATTGCGCGCCATTTCAGCGCAACAACCCCGCATCGCTTGGCGCTGACGATCCAAAGCTTTTCTTACAAGCGCGGCCTGCCGACTGGTGCAGATATGGTGTTTGACTGTCGCTTTTTGGAAAATCCATATTGGCAAGATGATCTGCGCCAATCTGATGGGCGCGACAAAGCCGTGCGCGATTTCATTGCCAAAGATCCGCGGTTCGCGCCCTTCTCCACCCAAGTTTTGGGACTGATTGAAACGCTCCTTCCTGCTTATGTTGATGAAGGAAAAACGCATCTGACAGTTGCGTTTGGATGCACGGGGGGGCAACACCGCTCTGTTGCAATGACGGAAATCATCGTAAGCCACCTTGCACAAGCGGGCTGGCAAGTGTCAAAACGTCATAGAGAATTGGAGCGGCGCGGCCTCATCGCCACGCCCTGAAATACAATAGGGTCTTGCGGGTGATAGGGATTGTTATCGTTGCACATGGTGGATTGGCCCGCGAATTGTTGGCCGCGACTGAACATGTGGTGGGGCCTGTTCACGCGGCCCGCGCGATCCCCATCGGCCCCGAAGATGATCGCGCCACCTGCCAACGTGATATTTCTGCCGCCGCAGATGCCGTAGATACTGGCTATGGCGTGGTTGTGGTCACCGATATGTATGGCGGTTCGCCCTCGAACTTATCCTTGCCCGCGTGTCGCAGTGCCAACCGCAAAATTCTGACCGGTGTTAATCTGCCGATGCTGATCAAATTGGCCAAATCGCGCCATTTGCCCTTGGATCAAGCGGTGGCGCGCGCCACCGAGGCGGGGCGGCGCTATATCAACAGCTTTGATGGAACCCCTGAATGACCGAGACGGTACGCTGCGTTCTGAAAATCGTGAATGAAAAAGGCCTACATGCGCGGGCCTCTGCGAAATTTGTCGAAACAGTCGAAAAATTCGATGCCGAAGCGACAGTGAGCAAAGATGGCATTTCTGCTTCGGGCGACTCGATTATGGGCCTTTTGATGCTTGCAGGCTCGATTGGCACTGAAATTGAGGTTGAAACAACTGGCACTCAAGCGCAATCTCTGGCAGAGGCGCTGACGGAGCTTGTCGCAGATAAATTTGGCGAAGGCCGTTAAGGCCCGTTTGCGACAGGCGGCTGGAGGGGACAGATCGCGTGACTGAGACGACAGAAGCAAAATCTGGCGCAGCGCCTGTTGTGGTGGCCGAAGCGCCGCAAGGCCCCGTCTATGATCGGCGCAGCCTGACCTACTCCAACACATTCGACAGCCCCGTCACACGCACGATTATTCGCGCGATAGAATGGATGACGGGCAAGATCACGATCATCCGCCGCGTGCGTGCATTTGAAAAACTTGGTGCTCCGAAGGGGCAGGAGTTTTGGCCTGCTACGATGAAGGTCATGGGCATTTATTTGCTGACCCCAGAGGCACAGCTTGACCGTATTCCAGCAACAGGGCCCGTGGTGTTGGTGGCCAATCATCCGCATGGTTTGGTGGATGGCATGATCTTGGCTGATCTGATCGGGCGCAAAAGGCCAGATTACCGCATTTTGACCCGCGCACTGTTGACTGGGATTGATGAAAGCGCGGCTCAATACATGATCCCAGTGCCGTTTCCCCATGAATCCGAGGCCCAGCGCAAGATGGTTGAAATGCGCAACAAAGCGATGAGTCATCTCAAGGCGGGCGGTTTGATTGCGCTTTTCCCATCAGGGGTGGTCGCCGCCGCAAAAACCGCCTTCGGCCCTGCGGTTGAGGCGGAATGGAATGTGTTTACCGCAAAGATGATCCGCACATCGGGGGCAACAATTTTGCCGCTCAATTTCCCTGGATCAAATTCGCGTTGGTATCAAATTGCCAATCGGATTTCGCCCATTTTGCGGCAGGGTCTTTTGCTGCATGAGGTGGCCCATGCGTTTGATAAACCGCAGGCCCCCGTAATCGGGCACCCAATCCTACCAGAAGACTGGAAGGAGGCCAGCGCCTCCCCGCGTCAATTTATGGCTGATTTGCGGGAGCATGTCTTATCGTTGAAAGACAACCCTGACGCGCGATTCATGTCTAGGCCCTAGCGGGTGGGCACTGGCACTTCGCCCCGGTAATCGTAAAAGCCACGCTCGGTCTTGCGTCCCAGCCACCCTGCCTCGACATATTTGGTCAAAAGTGGGCAAGGCCGATATTTCGTATCGGCCAATCCATCATGTAGGACATTCATAATGGCAAGGCAGGTGTCCAAACCGATGAAATCCGCCAATTCAAGCGGCCCCATTGGATGATTGGCGCCAAGCTTCATCGACTCGTCAATTGATTGCACGCTGCCGACACCTTCATAGAGGGTATAAACCGCCTCGTTGATCATCGGCATCAGGATGCGATTAACGATGAACGCAGGAAAATCTTCCGCTGTGGCCGATGTTTTCCCAAGGCGATCCACGACCGCCTTACAGGCCGTAAAGGTTTCGTCATCTGTTGCGATGCCGCGGATCAGTTCAACCAACTGCATCACGGGCACAGGGTTCATAAAGTGGAACCCCATAAATTTCTCAGGCCGATCCGTGCGACTGGCCAAGCGCGTGATGGAGATGGAGGAGGTGTTGGATGTCAAAATCGTATGCGGCTGCAAATGTGGAAGCAGATCTTCGAAGATGGCTTGCTTCACAGTTTCGCGTTCGGTCGCGGCCTCGATGACGAGATCAGTTTTGCCCAATTCAGAGAGGTGCAATGTCGTATGAATGCGCGCCAAGGCACTTGCCTTATCTGCGGCCGAGATTTTCTCGCGGCTCACTTGGCGCTCAAGGTTGCGGTCAATCAGCGCTACGCCCTTGTCCAACTGATCTTGGCTGACATCGTTCAGCCAGATTTCATAACCTGCCAAGGCGCAGACATGCGCGATGCCATTGCCCATCTGGCCTGCGCCTACGATGCCGATTTTGTTGATTTCCATCGCTGAACCTTTGTCTTGAAAACGCGTGGTCTTTGCACGCTGCACCATAAAAGGCGAAGCCCCAAAGACACAAGCCGTAACCGCGCAAAAGCGGTTCAGCAGTTGAGAGCGCAAAGCTGCAGGATCATTCAAAAATCAATATAAAATCTCGTAAAATCTGATGGTTAGGGAATTCGTAAGAGGCTTTGGCCATTCTTTCTCTTGGGCGAGACGAATCAAGGTGGGAGCAGGCAATGAGCTTTGCCTTCAAGGGGCATGGCCCCCTCGATTATAAACTTGTGACCTATGAGGGGTCACCGATGCGGTTTCGTGGGCCGCAAATTGATCTAACCAAGCTGTTTTTGCTGTGTTTGGGCGGCTCTGAGACATTCGGCAAATTCGTGCCGCAGCCCTATCCTGACCGCTTGTCGGCGATGTTGGGGCGCCCCGTGGCGAATATGGCCGCAATGAATGCGGGGTTGGAATTGGCGCTTGACGATGGGGCTATCGCCGATGCGATGAGTAAGGCAGAGGCCATTGTGTTGCAAATTACAGGTGCGCATCACCTGACCAACCGCTTCTATCAAGTACATCCACGCCGCAATGATAGGTTCCTGCAACCCTCTGACATATTGCGGGTAATCTATCGCGAGGTTGATTTCACGGATTTCCACTTCTCGCGCCATATGTTGGAACATCTTTTAACCTGTTCCGAAGATCGGTTTCAGATCGTTGTGGATGAATTAAAGATGGCTTGGATTGCGCGTATGCGCAGCCTTTTGAACCGCGCCATTTGCCCAGTTCACTTGCTATGGATCGGGCACCGCCCTCCTGCGGAAACGGGCTATTGTCGTGAGTTGGGGGCAGACCCGCTTTTTGTCACCAAAGGAATGTTGGAAGAAATAGCCGCCCAAGCGGCCTCATTGACGATCTGCGTGACAACGCGTGAGGAACAACAAAAACCAACGCGGGGTATGTTCTTTGGATTGGGGGAGGAGAAAATAGCGCGCGCTTTGCTTGGGCCTGATATCCATGTCCGTGCGGCGCGTGACCTCTCAGAAAAAATCCTCAAGCTTTAGAAAAAACAAAACCCGCGCCACAAATTCGGGGCGCGGGTCTATAGAGCCAAGTTTGATTGGATCAGAGCTTGCCTGTCAATTCAGGCACGACATCAAACAAATCCCCAACCAGCCCGTAATCCGCCACTTGGAAGATGGGGGCTTCTTCGTCTTTGTTGATTGCCACAATCACCTTGCTGTCTTTCATACCCGCAAGGTGCTGAATGGCACCTGAGATACCAACGGCAACATAGAGATCCGGCGCGACAACCTTACCCGTCTGGCCCACCTGCCAATCATTGGGGGCGTAGCCAGAATCGACCGCCGCACGGCTTGCGCCAACCGCAGCGCCCAGCTTGTCGGCCAGTCCTTCAATGAGGGCAAATTGTTCTTGGCTGCCAACGCCGCGGCCGCCCGAAACAACGATGCCTGCAGAGGTCAGTTCGGGACGATCCGAAGCAGCCACCTTATCCTCAACCCATTGGGACAGGCCTATTGTGGCGGCTGTGCCAAGGGCCTCAACAGGGGCCGAGTTGCCAGTGGCGGCGGCATCGAATCCTGCGGTGCGGATGGTCATGACCTTCACGCTGTCGTTTGATTTTACCGTTTGGATGGCGTTGCCCGCGTAAATGGGGCGCTCGAACGTGTCCGCATCCACAACGCCCACAACTTCGGAAATGATCATCACATCTAGCAAAGCGGCCACACGGGGCAGCACGTTTTTTGCGTCCGAGGTCGCCGCAGCAGCAATATGGCTATAGCCGCCCGCCATCGACACGATCAAATCGGCAACTGGTTCGGCCAACATGTGGCAAAAGCCGTGATCGCCCGCAAAGATTACTTTGGATGCGCCTGCGAGGGTTGCGGCCTCTGCAGCAGCGGCATCGCCACCTTCGCCTGCAACCAGAATATGAACATCGCCCAAGCCAGATACGGCTGTCAGGGCCTTGGACACCTGATCAACGGCAAGCTGGCCGTTGGTGACATCTGCAAGAAGAAGAACCGCCATCAGATTACCCCCGCTTCGTCTTTAAGTTTCGAGATAAGCTCTTCAACCGAAGCCACCTTGATGCCCGCTTTGCGGGTTTCTGGCTCGGTCGTTTTGATCACTGTCAAACGCGGGGTCACATCCACGCCGTAATCTGCCGCTGTTTTTTCATCGAGGGGCTTTTTCTTCGCCTTCATGATGTTTGGCAGTGACGCGTAACGCGGCTCGTTCAAGCGCAGGTCAACTGTGACAATTGCGGGCATTTTGACCGTAATTGTCTGCAAGCCGCCATCAACCTCGCGGGTCACAGTGGCGCTGTCGCCCTCAACCTCAAGGGCAGAGGCAAAGGTTGCTTGGCTCCACCCTAGAAGGGCGGCAAGCATCTGACCGGTTGCGTTCATGTCATTGTCGATGGCCTGCTTGCCTGCAATCACAAGGCTTGGGCCCTCGTCTGCAATCACAGCCTTCAGGATTTTGGCAACGGCCAGAGGCTCGATATCCTGATGCACATCATCGGCGGCTTCTACAAGGATCGCGCGATCTGCCCCCATTGCCAAAGCGGTGCGCAATGTGTCTTGCGCCTGTTTGACGCCGATGGACACAACCACCACTTCCTCGGCCTTGCCCGCTTCTTTCAGGCGGATTGCCTGTTCCACGGCAATCTCGTCAAACGGGTTCATCGACATTTTCACATTGGCGAGATCAACACCCGAGCCATCCGCTTTGACACGAACTTTTACGTTATAGTCGATCACGCGCTTGACCGGCACCAGAATTTTCATCCGCACGTTCTCCAGTTAAAGCATTTCGATCACGCGCCGCGGCGCGATTATTCAAACGCTGTTGTAATCGCTGATTCCCTGCGGCAACAGACCAAAAGCGGCATCTGAGACGCTCTAACGCGGCGCTGCTCTCGAGAAAACTAATTTTAAAGGCTTGTTTGCGGTAACCTACTCAGCCTCGCGATTGGCGCCTGGTGTCCACAAAATATCCGCTTTGCCACCCTCATTGGCCACGCGACCCGCAACGAAGAACCAATCAGAGAGGCGGTTTAGATATTTCACCGCCATAGGGTTGACCGATTCCATCGTCGCCAATTCCACGCAATTGCGCTCAGCGCGGCGGCAGACGGTGCGACACATGTGCAGATGTGTCGACAAGGCGGTGCCACCTGGCAAAATGAAACTGCGCAGCGGTTCCAAATCGGCGTTCATCGTGTCGATTTCTTTTTCCAAACGCGTCACTTGCGCCTCAACAATGCGTAGGGCGGGATAGGGGCGTTCGGCGTCTTTCTCGATATTTGGGGTGCAAAGATCAGCCCCTAGGTCGAAAAGATCGTTTTGAATGCGGGCAAGATGCGCACTCATCTCGTCACTGGCTTCAAGCCGCGCGATGCCCAAGGTCGCGTTTAACTCGTCCACGGTTCCATATGCTGTGACGCGCATGGAATGTTTCGCCACGCGGCTGCCATCACCCAAGGCGGTTTCACCGTCATCACCTGTTTTTGTGTAAATTTTATTCAAAACGACCATGGGTCTGCTCCCTTAATTGGCTGGCTAGCCGCGCAA